>ERZ791905.23-NODE-23-length-206390-cov-5.597611_pt1 | contig 206390 bp, 181 predicted proteins | sample MGYA00510147_ERZ791905 | MGnify/ENA primary metagenome ERZ791905 (study PRJEB30046, sample SAMN00792084) | human gut metagenome | study: EMG produced TPA metagenomics assembly of the A metagenome-wide association study of gut microbiota in type 2...
TATCAAATTTTTGTGTGTTACTTTACCGCACATGAGCATTTCCGTCAGGAATGTTTTAGCATATGCTCGGCTCTTTTCTCTTCCAGTACGTCGATCATGCCGGAAAGTGCCTTTTTATTAACAGAAAGGATATGTCTGATATCCGTCTCAACATCATGTTTTTTGGAAAGGTAATCCTCATGCGCATGTTCAATATATTCACAGAGTGCCTCTGCATTGTAAAATGGCTGTCTCGGTTTTTTGGGATCTCCGGAAAATATCATATTTTCCGCTTTTCCGCTTTTCAGACAGCTTCTTAAATCCCTCTTTAGTTTTTCCTCGTAAGAACAATGGTCTTTTAAGTTTCCCGGATAGATCTTATTGTGTGGAAAGGTAAAATAATCCGCCAGATAATGGCTGATCTGACCTAAATCCATGTAGTATTTTACTCCACGTTTTTTAACTGCCTTATCCCCCTCGGAAAGCCGTTTGATATGCTTTCGGATCGATGGGAATGTTCCTGTGATCTCGTGCTTTTTATACACAAAAGAAGGTTTGATATCGGGAAGGATGCTTCCGATATAAAAGGACAGGCGATGTTTTTTTAATCCCTCATCATCCAGACTGTTTACCATGTATCTTGCAAGTGAAATATGTGATTTTTTTCTCATAAAGCACCTCATTTCTGGCAGCTTTGCTGCAACGAAACGTTTCATCAAAGGCTCTGTCTACTCGCATTATACGTCCGGCATTTGGGTTTTACAAGTAAATTTTTTGTAAAAAGAAAAAGAGGATATTCTCCTCTTTTTCTTTAAAGCAAGACGCGGTCTTATCCGCAGCAGCAGAAGCTTGCACACTCTGTCTCGCTGCATTTACATGCATCATGCCCTGTAATCCCAATGTGCTGTGCGCTGCATTTTAAACCCTCGTTAAATTTGCATTTGCACGCCTCGCATGCGACATCAATCTGTCTGGACGGCTGTGCCACCGTGTTTTTTCCAACATTCTCTTTTCGTTCCACAAAGCTGCCGCAGCAGGTTTCAGAAATGCTTTCTGCCGCCTGCCCCTGCACCTTGATATCGCCTTTGCAACAGCATTTTTCACTGTTATACAGACAGTTTGTCACTGCACAATCTAAGTTTGTCATATTGAATTTCTCCTTTCTGGTATAAACATTACAGTCTCAGTATGCCACCAGAAAAAAGATTTTATGCTTCCGGAAGTTCTTTTCTGATCTCCTTTGTACGGATCTCCTTGCAAATCTCCTCAACAAACTGTGCCAGAGGTTTCACACCCTCATCTCCTGCAAAGCGGCTTCTGACAGAAACGGTATGATCTGCCTCTTCCTGCTGTCCTACCACAAGCATATATGGCAGTTTATCGAGTCTTGCCTCACGGATCTTAAATCCGATCTTTTCGGAACGATTATCTACAGTTGCATCAATGCCATTTGCTTTCAGTTCTTTTAAAACTTCATTTGCATATGCTTCGTATTTATCAGAAATTGGTAATACACGAACCTGCTCCGGGCAAAGCCATGTTGGGAATTTTCCTGCATATTTTTCGATCAGCCATGCCAGTGTTCTCTCATAGCATCCCATGGAAGTTCTGTGGATGATATAAGGACGGATCTTATCGCCATTCTGATCGATATAGTACATATCAAAGTTCTCTGCGATCGCACAGTCAAGCTGGATCGTGATCATCGTATCTTCCTTGCCATATACATTTTTCGCCTGGATATCGATCTTGGGTCCGTAGAATGCAGCCTCGCCGTTGGCTTCCACGAAATCAACACCCTTTTCTCTTAATACCTCACGAAGTGCTTCCTGGGTTCTGTTCCAGTAATCATCATCCCCAAGATATTTTTTCTTGTTTTCCGGATCCCATTTTGACAGACGGTAGGTTACATCCTCTTCCAGTCCGAGTGTCTTTAATACATAGTAAGCAAGATCAAAGCAGCTCTTTAACTCTTCCTCAGCCTGATCCGGGCGGATCACAAGATGTCCCTCTGTGATCGTAAACTGACGTACACGGGTCAGTCCGTGCATCTCACCAGAATCTTCTGCACGGAACAATGTAGAAGTCTCGCTCATACGATATGGCAGATCACGGTAAGATTTCTGGGTGTTTTTGTATACATAATACTGGAATGGACATGTCATTGGACGAAGTGCAAATACTTCTTTGTCTGTCTTCTCATCTCCGAGTACAAACATTCCATCTTTATAATGATCCCAATGTCCGGAAATTTTATACAGATCGCTTTTTGCCATTAATGGTGTTCTGGTTCTGACATAACCCCATTCATTATCCTCCAGATCCTCGATCCATCTCTGGAGTTTCATGATCATTTTAGTTCCCTTTGGTGTGAATAATGGAAGTCCCTGTCCGATCACATCAACAGTGGTAAACAATTCCATTTCACGGCCTAATTTGTTGTGGTCACGGCGCTTTGCATCTTCCATGCGCTCTAAATGTTCATTTAATTCTTCTTTTTTATTGTATGCAGTTCCGTAAATTCTCTGTAAACGTGCTTTTTCGGAATCGCCTCTCCAGTATGCCATGGAGGAAGAAGTCAGTTTGAATGCCTTTACTCCCTTGGTGCTCATTAAGTGCGGTCCTGCACAGAGATCAACAAAACCGCCCTGATCATAGAAAGAGATTTCTGCATCTTCCGGCAGGTCTTCGATCAGTTCTACTTTGAACGGCTCGCCTTTTTCTTGCATGAATTTAATTGCTTCTTCTCTTGGAAGTGTAAATCTTGTGATCTCGTGTCCCTCTTTGATGATCTTTTTCATCTCTGCCTCTAAGCGGTCCAAATCCTCTCTTGAGAATGGATCTGCTTCAAAATCATAGTAGAAACCATCATCGATTGCCGGTCCGATCGTAATTTTGGCATTCGGGAATAAACGTTTTACTGCTTCTGCCAGTACATGGGATGCTGTGTGGCGGATAACTCTTAATCCCTCCGGATCACTTGCTGTTACGATGTTTAAATTGCAGTCAGAAGAAAGCTCGGTACGAAGATCTACGATCTCTCCGTTTACCTCTCCGGCACATGCAACTCTTGCAAGTCCCTCGCTGATATCTTTTGCGATCTCATATACGCTCTTTGCTTCACTGTATTCTTTTACAGAACCATCTTTTAATGTAATTTTCATGGTCTTTTCCTTCCTTTCTTATTCCATCTCGTCTTCTGGGAACTCATCTTCTGCCCAGTTGTGGATCACTGTATTTCCATTATTACACCCATATCTGGCATTTTTTCTCGGAGAACAAAGCATTCCGAGGATAACACCGATAAGGGTGCCAATAGTGACGATCATGATCCCCTCTCGCCTGGTAACCGTAACCTCTTGTGGCAACGTATTCCAGAATTCTTTTAACTTTCTCACGCTTTCCTCTCCTTTCTGTCAGAATTAAAAAATCCCTGACACTGCATCTTGCAATGTCAGGGACGATATACCATTATACCGTGGTTCCACCCGGATTCATTTTCCAAAAGCATTCTCGCTCAAAGGAAAACCTCATATAAGATGATAACGGAATCACCGGACCGGATTAGGGTCTCTCCGAGGTGGTCTTCAGTCCGTCTTCCGATAAGATGCTCTCAGCATGCCAGTATATCCTCTGACGTTGCATCTCTCTCTGAATCATCGGGCGGCTTACTCTTCTCGTCAACGATTTTTCGTATTGATTGTAATACCAAATATCGGATCTGTAAAGTACTTTTTTATCTTCCGCAGCAATATTTGTATTTCTTGCCACTTCCGCATGGACATGGATCGTTACGTCCAACTTTTTTGCCGACTACGACAGTACCGGACTTTTTCTGCTCCAGATAAAGTCGTCTCTTGGTCTCTTTGTCGAAGATCTCGTTCCACTGTGGAAGCTCGTACAGCCAGTCTGCTTTCGCATCCACCATGTTTTTGTATAATTTCTCTTTATCAAATGCAAGGCTTACCTTGGTATCCTCTTCCATGGTATCGATTGGGTTTGGTTCTACCAGACTGTCGTTGATCCCGTCTAAGAATCCTGTCATCTCCATAACAGACAGTTCGTATTTCTCTGCTAATTCTTTTACAGTTCCCTCAACCTTTTCATCCGGATTGGTCAGAAGTTTTTCGTAAACCCCTTTTTCCAGAAGAAAATATCTCTGCCAAAATCTCTGTAAATCTCCCTTGTCTGCTTTTTCATTATAGGCAACTTTCTGCCACTGTTCCAATAATGCCATAATTTTTTCCTCGTTTTCCATGTAAATTATAGTCGCAAATACATGCTTTTCTTATTATACCAAAGTTTCTCCATTTTTTCAAAATATTTTTTCTTCAAAATACATGCCTTCTCTATTTTTCTTGACCTTCCCGTCTTTTTCCAGTAGCATAGAAGATACCGAAAGTACAAAAAACAGTTTGGAATGGAGATTTCTATGAAAAAAGTAAAACAGATTCTTGCAATCCTTGGCGTTATCATTTTAGTCGGACTTTACCTGTCCACACTGGTCTGTGCCCTCTCATCCAGTGAGAATTTTATGAACCTTCTCATGGCATCCATCTACGCAACCGTGATCATTCCGGTCCTGCTGTGGGCATATTCCTTTATCTACCGCCTGCTGAAAAAAGACGACTCCGATCAGACCGGGGAAAAACATTAGTTTTCCTCGGTTGTCTCGTTAAGCATTTCTGTCTCTTCTGTGGCAGTTTCTGTCTCTTCCTCCGCAGTCAGTTCCTCTATCGTTTTATTAAATTCAGAAGGAAGTGTCGTACTGATCAGATAAACAGTTTCACTGTCTGCTGTCTTGATATAATATTGGCTTGTGATCGCATTTTTATCCCCGACATACAGCGTGATCTCGCTGTCGTCTGTCTTTAACGTAATCGTATTGGACGGATGTTCCAGTCCAAAGTCAGAAAGGTTCTCATAATCGGTCACTTCCTCTTCGGCCGTCAGTGCGGTGGCACTGCTTAGCATCGTTTTAACGGTATCCTCATCGATATCTATCGTGGTGTCGCCATCATATACCCAGTCTTCACCGTTTTTCGTAAAAGAAAGCGTTGTTCCGTTCCGTTCATAGGAAAATGCCGTCACATCCGATGTTTCCATCTGCGTTACCGTCACTTTATTTTCCTCTTCCTGTTTCTTTTCTTTTTCCTGCTGTCTCTGATCGTAAAATTTTACCCCGGCATAGGCGGCGCAGATCAGCACCACCAATGCCAGTAAAATCATAAACTGTCGTTTCTGCTTCTTCATTATTTCTTTCTCCTTACTGCCCAGATGATAATCCCTGCTGCAATGAGTAACAATGGAACCAAAATACTTGCTGCCAGTCCGCCTAATAAAGCTGCGATGGAAGTTACCGTAATATTGCTCAGTGTGTACTCTTTTACCGGGATCGCTGCTGTTTCCTCTCCACCGCCTGCAAGCTCTGTAATGCAGTCTGTGAACAGTGAAACATTGCTGCCTGAAACCACCTGATCAGCAGAATCGGTAAACATCTCATAGGAACCAGTCACAACGATCTGCGATGTTTTTTCATCCACAGTCTTTTCTGCTGCAAGCGCGATCGTAAACGGTCCTGCGATATCACCATCTTCCATCTGGGATGTTTTGGCATTTGCCGCGTCCACCTTGGAAACTGCCTGCTCCGTCGTTGTCAGCAGTTCTGTGTAAGAGATACTCTCATCGGAAGTATCGTAAGTAAATCCCTCACTGTACGGAGCAAAAATATATTTTCCGCTGACCGATGAGGTATAACTGCCGCTGCCTACCTTCGGAAGCAGATAATACGGAACTCCATTGTAATAATAAGAAGCATCATTTTCCATGACGATACCGTCTACCCTGCTGATACCGTAAGCAGCCAGAATACGCTCAAAGTTTTCCAGTCCCTTGTGATCATATCCGGTAATGATCAGGGCTTTTCCGCCACCTTCCAGATAAGTGATCACTTTATCGGCATCATCCTCTGAGAAATCTGTAGATGGTGCATTGATAATGATCGCAGCCGCATCATCCGGCACTTTTTCCTCTTTGAGCAGAGTCAGTTCACTGACAGTCATATTTGCCTTGCCGACTGCCTCGGTAAAGCCACCACTCAGACTTGTCTCGCCATGTCCTGTGATCTCATAGAGAACCGGCAGCTCTGAAGATGCTTTTGTCACATACTGGATCGCACTTGTGATCTGTCCCTCTGCATCATATCCCTCCAGCGTGCTGCTGTACGAAGTATAATCGTAGGAATATTCATAAATATCTGAAGAATCGACAACTCTTGACCGCGCATCACTTACGACGATCAGGCTTCCTGAAGATGGCGCCGTGTCCGTATACTGCTGATAAAAGACCGGGTTGGTCGCAGGATTGATGTATTCGACAGAAATATGTTTGGACAGATTCTCATAGCGGGTCAGTGTCTCTGCCAGTGTTGTATCCGCATTCTTTTCCGACGCCAACACATAGATGGTCACATCATCCTGTAACGAATCGACATAGTCTTTCGTCGTATCGGTCAGGGAATACAGTTTTGTTGAAGTTGCATCGATCGCTGTTACCTCAGTCGGCAGTTCACGCACAACCAGGTTTGCACCGACTGCCAGCACAAATGCCAGTACGATCGTTCCCACGGAAAATGCACTGAGGGAAATCTTTTTCTGGCTGAAACTGTAACGGCGTTTCTGTATGAGCTGACAGCATAAAAACTGACAGATTGCGATCACCGAAATAAAATAAACCACTCCGGTCAAATCCAGACAGCCATTCATAAAATTCTGCATTGGCGTATAAAGATCATACGCGCCTAAGATCTTGGTCAGCAGATTTCCATTGACAGAAATAAGACTGGTAATACTGTTCATCATATATCCAAGGAACAGTGCAACAAAGGTAAGTACTGCTGCGATCACCTGGCTTTCTGTCACAACGGAAAGCAGCATACCGACGGCAATGCAGGCACATCCATACAAATAAAATCCTAAAATTGCCACATAGCTCTCGCCCATCGGAACGGTTCCCCAGATGGATAAGATCAGTGGAGTAACTGCAACCACGATCATTGCAACACTGAAAACACCTACCATGGCAAGATATTTTCCCATTACGACCTTGCCCAATGACACCGGTGCAGTCAAGATCATCTGGTCTGTCTTACTGTGACGTTCCTCTGCAAAACTGCGCATCGTAAGTACCGGTACCGCGATCAGCATAATAAATGAGATTGCAGATAACGGATACGAAATATACGGATAACCGGATCTTAGATTGTACGCATAAAAATATAAGCCATACAATGCCAGGATTGCTGCAATAAACAGCCATCCAACAACCGTCCGGAAGTAACTTTTTATCTCTCTTTTAAAAATTGCGATCATGCTTCTGCCCCTCCTTTTCCTGTCAGCTCCAAGAATACATCCTCTAAGGATTTTTCTGCCGCTTTCATTTCAAGAATTGGCATCTTCGCCTCTGCACATGCCAAAAAGACGCTCTCTCTGATATCTGCATCTTTCTTTGCTGTGATCCGCATCAGAGAAGTTCCTGCCTCTTTTTCCTCTAACAGTTCACAATGTTCTACTTCAGGTATGGACGCAATCGCGTCCTCTGCCAGTGTCTTTTCGCCTTTTACGAGAAGTTCGATCTGCTGGCTTCCCGTCATACGCTCCAAAAGTTTTTCTGTTTTATCACTGGCGACCAGTTTCCCTTTGGAAATAATGAACACATGGTCACAGACTGCGGATATTTCCGTTAAAATATGGGAACTTAAAATGACCGTATGGTTTTCTCCCAGTTTTTTGATCAGACTGCGGATCTCTATGATCTGCTTCGGGTCCAGTCCTACGGTCGGCTCATCTAAAATGATGATCTCCGGATAGCCCAAGATCGCCTGCGCCAGTCCGACTCTCTGCCGGTATCCTTTGGACAGGTTGCGGATCAGACGATGGGAGACATCCGAGATCCCGGTCATCTCCATGACTTCTTTGACCTGTGCGGCACGTTTTCCTTTTTCGATCTTTTTTAATTCTGCCGCAAAATCCAGATACTCCTTTACCGTCATATCAACATACAAAGGTGGCAGTTCCGGCAGGTAACCCACACATTTTTTTGCCTCTTCCGGCTGCATTAAAACGTCAAGTCCGTTTATTTTGACTTCGCCTCCCGTTGCCGCCAGATAGCCTGTCATAATATTCATTGTTGTTGATTTTCCGGCCCCATTCGGTCCTAAAAATCCGTAGATCTTTCCCGGCTCCATCTGTAAAGATAGATCATCTACCGCAGTATGCGTTCCATACCGTTTCACGAGATGTTTCAGCTCTATCACAATTCTTCCTCCTTTTTTGCGCATTTACGCCTTCCTGTATAGATTAGACATAAAGTGTGTTCAAAAGTGGTTGATTCTGTGATAAAACTGTGTTCTAGTCCTGCCTTAATAGTTCTTCCAGTGACTTTTTCGCCTCTTCATAACTGGTAAACACGATACCATGTATGCCTGCCTGTCTGGCTCCTTCGATGTTTTCCTCGCGATCATCCAAAAAGACACTTTCCTCCGCATTTAAGTTAAACATCTGAAGCAGGGTCTGATAGATCTTTTGATCTGGTTTGATACATTTCACACGATAGGAAAACAGCGCACCATCCATTTTCTGCTCAAACGAAAGAGCTTCCTTGGTCTTCTGATAAGTCCATGCCCCATAATTGGACAGGATATAAAGATGATATCCCTGTTCTTTTAACTCTGCGATCCAGTCCTCTACATAGGAAAAAGGACGAACCGCCAGATCTAAGTTTTCCCAGAATTTCCGGATCTCTGCTTCATATTCCGGTGACTTGCCAATAAAAGCAGCGAGGATCTCTTCGTTGCTCCATACCCCACGGTCCGTTTCATCCCATTCTTTACTGTTTACCGTTGCCGCCATCACTGCCGCGATCGTCTCTTCTGACATTCCAAGCTCTCTCATGGCACGTTCCGGTTCCCATTCCACCAATACTTTTCCCACATCAAAAATTATATTTTTTATCATCATTTTCCCTTTCCCAAAAGAACAAGACACCGGCAGAACTTTTGTCCCGCCGGCGTCTGAATACATTTATTTTTCTTATTTGTTGCGATAGATAATGTCATCTCTTCCCGGTCCATTAGAAACCATGGTGATCGGATAACCGATCTGCTCTTCGATGAACTCTACATATTTTCTGCAGTTTTCCGGTAAATCTTCGTATTTCTTGATGCCACGGATATCACATTTCCATCCTGGAAGATTTTTAAGTACCGGTTTTGCTTTCTCCAGTTTTGCAGTGGTCGGGAAATCGGTTGTAACCTCTCCATCAATCTCATAACCAACACATACCGGGATCTCATCCAGATAACCCAATACATCAAGTACTGTAAATGCAACATCAGTTGTACCCTGAAGACGGCATCCGTATTTACTTGCAACACAGTCAAACCATCCCATACGTCTTGGACGTCCCGTGGTTGCACCGAACTCACCGCCATCACCGCCTCTTCTGCGGAGTTCATCTGCCTCATCACCGAAGATCTCGCTGACAAAAGCACCTGCTCCTACTGCGGAAGAATATGCCTTACATACGGTAATGATCTGTTTGATCTCATATGGTGGCAGTCCTGCTCCGATCGCACCGTAAGCTGCAAGGGTTGAGGAAGATGTTACCATCGGATAAATTCCATGATCCGGATCTTTTAATGTTCCAAGCTGTCCCTCTAACAGGATGGTCTTTCCTTCTTTGATCGCTTTGTCTAAGAAAGAAGATACGTCACATACATATGGTGCAACCATATCACGATACTGATGTAATGTCTCTAACAACTCTTTGGTATCGATCAGTGGTTTATGATATAAATGCTCTAACAGCACGTTCTTTGTCTCTGCAACGCGGACTACTTTTTCTTTTAACAGTTCCTCGTCGAATAATTCGCTTACCTGGAAACCGATCTTTGCATATTTATCTGAATAAAATGGTGCAATACCTGATTTGGTAGAACCAAATGATTTGCCGCCCAGACGCTCCTCTTCATACTGATCGAACAGAATGTGATATGGCATCACGATCTGGGCACGGTCTGAAATCAAAATCTTAGGCATTGGTACATCACGGTCTACGATAGACTGGATTTCTTTCATTAATACCGGGATATTTAATGCAACACCATTTCCGATCACGCTGGTTGTATGTCCATAAAACACACCGGATGGTAATGTGTGAAGTGCAAATTTACCGTAATCATTTACGATCGTGTGACCTGCATTTGCGCCACCCTGAAAACGTACGATAATGTCTGCCTCTTTTGCAAGCATATCTGTGATCTTGCCTTTTCCTTCGTCTCCCCAGTTTGCTCCAACGACTGCTTTAACCATTTTTTCCCTCATTTCTGCACACGTTCCTTGTATTGCCGGGATGTGTACCAAGTGTGCACAAATACAGATCCCTCACGTCGTAAAGCATATCTTACCATCTTTACTTTCTGATTATACACAAAGATAACGCATAAGTAAAATTAATATTTTTTATGTGTGGCATAATCCATAATTATACAGTTTCTACTACTTCACAGACCAGGCTGTCTAAGAGCTTTGCCGCGGCTGCGGAAAGCGGCACCCTGTCATCTGCCACAATGCAGAACTGGCGTTTCGGGATCTCCCTGTCAAACTGCAGCGCGAATAACGTTCCATTTTTCATCTGTTCTGCGGCAAATTCTGAAACAACACTTGCGATCCCCAGATTGCGGATTGCAAACTGGATCAGCATATCGCTCGTTGCGAGTTCAAATTCCGGCTTTAATGCCACCCCTTCGGTCGCTAAAAATTCTTCCACATAACGTCTCGTGGAAGTAGCTCCCTCCAGGCACATGACCGGATACTGTTCTAATTTGCGGTAGGAAAGCCGCTTTCCTTCCAGATGCTCAAATTTTTTCCCTGCAACAAAGATATCACTGATCTCTTTGACCGCCGTCACCTTTAAATGCGGATGCGGCTCAATTGGTGTGCTGACAATTCCAAAATCAATTTTTCCATCCGCGAGATGTTTTAACGTCTCCGGTGTCGGGGCATTCGTTACCGTCACCCGTATTTTCGGATATTTTTCATGGAACTGCTCTAAATAGGGAAGCAGATAAAACTGCAGGGTCATATCACTTGCCCCGATACAAATTTCTCCCTTTTCCAGATTTAACATCTCAAGTAGTTTTTTTTCACCGGAAAGGATCGTCTCGTATCCCCTTTGCACATAAGAAAAGAGCATCTCCCCCTCTTTGGTCATCCGCACCCCTTTGGGTGTGCGCACAAACAACGTGCAGGAGAGATCTGCTTCCAGATGTTTGACCGCCTGACTGACCGCAGGCTGTGAAATGGAAAGCTTTTCCGCCGCGATTGTAATGCTCTTATAACTTGCTACATAATAAAAGATCTTGTAATATTCCAGATTAATATCCATCTTCTGCTCCATTCAAAAAAAGACAGGTTTTGATCAAAAAAAGACATTGTTTTTTTCATAACCATCCCGTATACTATGCCTTACGCAATTACCTATCATACCAAAAAAAGAAAGGAGAATCAATCTATGACCAAAGATATGACGACAGGTAATCCTTTGAAAATCATCCTGCTGTTTTCCATTCCGGTTCTATTAGGGAATCTTTTCCAGCAGTTTTACAATATGGTAGATACCATTATCGTGGGCAGGTATCTCGGAGAAGAAGCACTCGCTGCAGTCGGTTCCACCGGCTGTCTGATGTTTCTCGTGCTTGGTTTTGCCAACGGGATCGCACAGGGGTTTGGTGTCATGGTGTCCCAAGCATTTGGTGCCAAGGACTTCCGTCTGCTCAAACACTACGTTGCACTCTCTTTCATGCTTACCGTTGTTGTTTCTGCCATTTTGACCATCCCGACTGTTGCAGCTTCCAGACTGCTTCTCTCCTGGATGAACACACCGGACAATATCCTGTCCATGGCTGATGCGTATATTAAAGTAATTTTTGCAGGTATCGTCCTCACCATGTCCTACAATGTACTGTCCGGTATTATAAGAGGCATCGGCGACAGCAAGACTCCACTTTATTTCCTGATCCTGTCCTCTGTCTTAAATATTATTTTAGACATTGTACTTATCGTGATCATCCCGCTCGGCACAGCCGGAGCTGCTTACGCAACCATTATCGCACAGGGTGTTTCCGCTGTTCTCTGCTTTTTCTATATGTTTCGGAAATTCGAAATATTAAGGACTTCGCGTGAGGACTACTATTTTGATACATGCGGCGTCAAAAACATGCTGACACTCGGCATCCCGATGGCACTCAATTACTCCATCACCGCTGTTGGCACCATGATCTTGCAGAGTGCAGTCAATGTATTTGGTTCCAATGTGGTTGCCGCTTTTACTGCTGCCTCAAAGGTAAATAACATTGCCACACAGACCATGCCAACCCTCGGAACTGCAATGGCAACTTACTGCGGACAGAACCTCGGTGCCGGCAAATATGACCGTATCTTCAAGGGAATGAAGCAGGGCTTCTTCTTATGTATTGCGGCCTCCCTGATCGCAGCTTTCCTCTGCATCTTCTGTGGCGAATTTATCGTAAGCTGGTTCGTAAGCAACCCATCTGCTGAAATCTTTACCTACGCCATGCAATATTTAACGACCGTGAGCTGGTTCTTCCTGCCACTTGCCATGATCTTCCAGTACCGCAATGCCCTGCAGGGGTTAAACGAGGGACTGATCCCGATGTTAAGTGGTATCGTTGAGCTTGCCTGCCGTTTTGCAGTCATCGCATTTGTGCCAAAGGAAGCCGGGTTCCTCGGTGTCTGCTTTGCAGATCCTGCCGCATGGGTAGGTGCCGCCATACCACTCTTTGTCACTTACCTGATCTGGAAGAAGAAAAAGAATGCGCACTAAAATTTTTAGTGCGCACCTGCTTTTTTAGTTCTCTAATTCCGGTAATTTTCTGGAGCATGCCACTGCTAATGCTCCCGGTCCAATGTGGCAGGAAATGCTGAGGGATAACGGATCCATCTGGATCTCCATTCCCGGGAATGCTTCCTGCACTTCTTTTTTGAAAGCCTCTGCTTCCTCTCTGTTGTGTGTATATGCCATCTCTAAGTACATATGCTCCCCATTCGGGTCATGGAAACGGTTCGCAAAATCATTTTTCATCGCATCGATCATCAGATTTTTCGCCTGTTTCACGGTTCTTGCCTTGGCAAATGCGTCTAATTTTTCGCCCTGGATCTGTAATACCGGTTTTAATTTTAAAAGCGTACCAAGTGTGGCTGCTGCCGGTGTGATCCTGCCTCCCTTTTTCAGATAATATAGGGTATCTACCATAATATAAATGGAGGACTCAAATTTATCGCGCTCTAAGATCTCTTTGATCTCTGCCGCGCTCTTTCCCTGCTCTGCAAGTGCCATGGCATCTAACACAGACTGACGCTGGGTCACGGAAATCCTCTGATTGTTGACAACCTGAACTTTGTCTTCATAATCTTGTGCCAGCATCATCGCGGTCTCGCAAGAACCACTGAGCCCGGATGACATCGGGATATGAACGATCTCATCATAGGTTTTTAAAAGTTCATCCCAGGTATCTGTTACATTTCCGACAAGCGGCATGGAAGTTGAAATATCCGCATCTTCGGAAAGCATCTGGTAAAATTCATCCTGTGTCAAATCAATATCTTCATATAAAGTCTTCTCTTTCACGAAAAATGGCATGGGTAAAATCGTGATTCCCAGTTCTTTTGCCTGTGCCTGCGTAATACCGCTATTGCTGTCCGATACGATTGCTATTTTACTCATGTAATGTTTCTCCTTACTTATAATGTCTCTGAACGTTCTTTGATGTTCTTTTTAAAGTTGATAACCTCATGCTCATATTCCTGGCTCATATAAGCAGATTTTATCATGAAGTCTGCCGATGCACGGTTATTGGCGATCGGAATATCATATACCTGCGCGATCCGGAGCAGTGCCTTGACATCCGGATCATGTGGCTGTGCCGTCAATGGATCGGAAAAGAAGATCACAAAGTCAACTTTTCCCTCAACGATCTTTGCGCCGATCTGCTGGTCTCCACCCAGAGGACCACTGTTATATCCCTTTACCGGGAGCCCGGTCTTATCTGTGATCATACGCGCTGTGGTTCCTGTCCCACACAGAAAGTGATTTTTTAAAATTTCTTTATTTTCTTCGCACCATGCGATCAGATCTGCCTTTTTATTATCATGGGCAATCAGTGCAATGTTTTTCTGTTTTCCTATAGTCAATGTAATATATTTTTCGTCCATACTCTTTCTCCTTATCTGTTCTCCTTCGTTTTGTGCGCCCATGCACTTTTTTATTTTAACACTTACTCTCTGGAAGTACAATCGTTCCGTCCAGGATTAATTTCAAAAATGTGGTATCCCGGATGATCCATGGATCTTTTTCGATCCTGCTATTTCTTTCACAGATTTCCTCAAGTGTCGCCCATTTTAATTCAAATCCCTTGGCGATCTCACTCTTCGTTAAATGAAGCGGTGCCTGTCCATCCTCCACCTCACAGGCATAAAACAGGGAATGACAGATATATTTCTTCTTAGGATCAAAGATATCCCTGCGCATCTCATCAATCCCACCAAGCTCTGTGATCTGTTCCGGGATAACGGAAAGCCCAGTCTCCTCAAGCACCTCACGGATCAGTGCCTGCGTATAGGATTCTCCCTGCTCGACGCCGCCGCCCGGTATCTTGTACTCTCCTTCTTTACTACACTGCATGGCAAACTTTCCATTCCGCCGGATGATCCCCCGCACTGTATATTTCTCATAGACAGAGACGGTATCTTCGTAATTTTTTGAATCAAATACTGCCACAATATTCATAAAGATTTCCTCGCTTTTGTTGGCTTATCCTTTTGTTCGTGATAACAGAAGCGCACTTCTGTTATTTTTTCAAAATTGTAGCACAAACCGGAACGTTTTACAATCAAAAAGAGGAACCATCCTAAGACAGTTCCTCTCTCTTATCTGACTGCTTCCTGCAATGAATTACATCATTCCCATTCCGCCTGCGCCTCCTGCTGGCATAGCCGGAGTATCTTCTTTGATATTTGCTACAACAGATTCTGTGGTCAGTAAAGTAGATGCTACAGAAGTTGCATTCTGTAAAGCTGTTCTTGTTACTTTAACCGGGTCAAGGATACCATTCTCAACCATATCTACATATTCTTCTGTTGCTGCGTTAAATCCGATGCCCTCTTTGGACTCTTTTACTTTATTGATGATAACTGCGCCCTCTAATCCGGCATTTGCAGAAATGTAGTATAATGGAGCTTCCAGTGCTTTTAAGATTACTTTGGCACCTGTTCTCTCATCTCCCTCTAAGGTATCTGCAAGTTTTGCAACTTCTTTGGTTGCATGGATATAAGCAGAACCGCCTCCTGCAATGATACCTTCTTCAACTGCTGCTCTTGTTGCATTTAAAGCATCTTCCATACGGAGTTTTGCTTCTTTCATCTCTGTCTCAGTTGCTGCACCAACACGGATCACTGCAACACCACCTGCTAATTTTGCAAGTCTCTCCTGTAATTTCTCTTTATCAAACTCAGATGTGGTCTCTTCGATCTGTGCACGGATCTGTCCTACTCTGGATGTGATCGCAGCCTTATCACCGGCACCATCTACGATAACGGTGTTCTCTTTCTGGACTTTTACAGATTTTGCACGTCCTAACTGATCCATGGTAACATCTTTTAACTCCAGACCTAAATCTGAGCTGATCACCTGACCGCCTGTTAAGATTGCAATATCCTCCAACATAGCTTTTCTTCTGTCACCATATCCAGGAGCTTTGACAGCAACAACATTAAATGTACCACGCAGTTTGTTGACGATCAATGTGGTAAGTGCCTCGCCCTCAATATCCTCAGCAATGATCAACAGTCTTGCTCCGCTCTGTACGATCTGCTCTAACAGAGGAAGGATCTCCTGAATGTTGCTGATCTTTTTGTCTGTGATCAGGATATACGGATCGTCTAATACTGCTTCCATCTTATCCATATCGGTGCACATATATGCGGATACATAACCACGGTCAAACTGCATACCTTCTACTAAGTCTAACTCAGTCTGCATCGTCTTTGATTCCTCGATTGTGATAACGCCATCATTGGAAACTTTTTCCATTGCATCTGCAACCATGTTTCCAACTGCCTCATCTCCTGCTGAGATTGCTGCAACTTTTGCGATCTGGTCTTTGCCTTTTACTTTGGAAGACATTGCAAGAATTGCTTCTACTGCTTTGTCAGTTGCTTTCTTCATGCCACGACGGAGAACGATCGGATTTGCGCCTGCCTCTAAGTTCTTCATACCTTCCTGAACCATAGCCTGTGCCAATACGGTTGCTGTTGTGGTGCCATCGCCGGCAACATCATTGGTCTTGGTTGCAACTTCTTTTACAAGCTGTGCACCCATGTTCTCGAATGCATCTTCCAGTTCAATCTCTTTTGCAATGGTAACACCATCATTTGTGATCAGTGGAGCTCCGTAAGATTTGTCTAATACAACGTTTCTTCCTTTTGGTCCTAATGTTACTCTGACGGTATTTGCCAGTTTATCTACACCTGCACCTAATGCTGCTCTTGCCTCTGTGCCATATTTAATTTCCTTTGCCATGTCTGTCTACCTCTTTCTTTATTTTTCTGAATTATGAATTATTCTACTACAGCAAGAATATCATTCTGTCTTACGATAATGTACTCTTCACCATCTAATTTTACTTCTGTTCCTGCATATTTAGAATAGATAACTTTCTGACCTGCTTTTACCTGCATGGTCACTTCTTTTCCATCTACCATTCCGCCAGGACCTACTGCAATCACCTCTGCCTCCTGTGGTTTTTCCTGTGCACTGCTTGTAAGAATAATACCAGACTTTGTTGTCTCCTCTGCCTCACACTGTTTTAACACGACTCTGTCGCTTAATGGTACTAATTTCATGTTGCATTCCTCCTGCTTTATAATCTGATTTTATATTTCTTTTGAGTGGTTATTAGCACTCATTTCTTTCGAGTGCTAACCGATAGTCATATAATAGATTTTTGTTTCTCAATCTGCAAACAAATATATTCCTGTTTTTATTTAAATATTCTTATTTTTTCTCTTGTTTTTTCGTTTTTTCTCTTGTTTTTATATTTTCATCCATTTTTTGTTATTTTATACTTTTTTTATGATTGCGTCGGATTTTCCAATACCGCATGCAATGGAGTGTTTTTCAGAAGTGTTTTCCTGCCCTCGCTCCACAGCAGTTTCATCGCTTTGGTAAACACTTTCTGGGTCTCTTCCGGCAGTTTGCTCTTCGCTTTCATAAACTCCTGCACCGTTTTCCATCTGCTGTGATAGAAATCGTCCACCGTCTCGATCTGTGCTTCCTCTAACATGCCAAACATCGTCTCTACAATCTGTTCGCGTTCCTCTCTGGTCAGCTGTCCCAGCCATGCTTTCATGGTCTGATCAAGCAAAATACTCTGTTCTGCCAGATGTCCTGCGTAGACAAACTGGGTTCCGAGCACTTCCCATGACATGGCATCATGCTGTCCGATCCCATTTTTTAAACTACGCACGATCTTGCATTTTTCCTCGTGTTCGAGCAGCATGCCGACAACGGAAGATTCCGGCAGGATTGCAACGATCTTTGGCAGCATTTCCTGATATGCCTCACTCTCTAACGTCTCTCTGGATACACCTGGCCCATCGTTGGAAAATACCTTTAAGATACGCTGTTTTAATTCCGGTTCACAGTTTACGGATGCATAGACTGCCAGATTGCCTCCCTTGGAATGACCGCCTACCCGAAAGTTTCCCTGCTTTTTCGCTATTACCCGATTCAGGTAATCCACTGCCTTGCGCTGCCCCGGTGTTGCTGTCAGATAACCCATATTAAAATCTTCTCTCCATCCCACGATCGTGTTGTCTGTTCCGCAAAATGAAATATAATGGCTGTCATCCTCCAATGTAACGCAGACAACGGAAAATTGGGACTGCTCCTCGTCACTGATGTCATTGACATAATCTGAGAGCAGAATGTCTGCAAAACGTCTGGTCTGCGCCATTTTCTGCATTAAAAAAGCCGCCATCTTTGTCATTGAGACCCTTGCTAAGATCTCACTCTCCTCATGTGTCTGGAAGAAACGCGCAGATGCTTCCTTTAAGGTAATGCCCTCTCCGCATCCCGGCTCTGGCACGATCCCGGTAAAATCCACATACACAAGCTGTGCTAAGATCAGATTGTCCACTTCGTTAAATTCTGCTGCCTCAAAAGATAAATCTCCCCGCCAGTCCAGATAATCCATGATATTTGCCATCTTATCCCCCTTTAGATCAGTCCATAATGCTCCAGTCCCAGACAGATTCCATCCTGATTGATCGGAGCAGTCACATACTCTGCCGCCTCTTTTGCCTCTTTCGTTCCGTTTCCCATTGCAATACCATGTCCTACAAAAGAAAGCATGTCCAGATCATTGGCACTGTCGCCAAAAGCATAGGTATCTTCCTTTCTGATGTCAAGCATTTTACATACCCGCTCAATCCCGGTCGCCTTGGAAAATCCACGTTTTCCTACCTCGACAAGCCCTTCTGCCGCATGCACAATAACTGCAAACTCCTCTCCTAAGTCTGCGATAAACTGCGCTACATCTGCCTTTCCAATCTCAGCACTCATCTTATTGATGCGATAAGTCTCCGTTCCCGTGATCGGTCTTAGATCATCCCCTAATTCGTTCCGAAGATAGATCACATACGGATCTTCTAAAAACTCGGATTCATCCACATAAATGTGTTCCGGTCCCTCTAATACGACTGGCATATGGTGTTTGTGTAAGACCTCTAAGGCATATGCAGCCTCCTCCTGTGACAGCAACGATTCAAACTGTTTTTTCCCGTCAAACTCAATATGTGCCCCACAGGCTGCCACCATTCCGTCAAAGCCAAGCTCTAATAATTTCGGGCTTCTGATATTGGAGCGGCTGCGCCCGGAACAGAGGAACGCATAATGTCCCTGCTCCCGTAATTTCCGGATTGCTTCCCTGGTACTGTCCGGGATCTGCATTTTTGCATCCCAGATAGTTCCGTCTATGTCAAAAAAAACTGCCTTTTTCATGTGTTTCCTCTCTTCCCATCTGTTGTTGTTCCATTCTATCAGATTTTCACACATTCGAAAAGATGTGATCCTTTCATAATCAAAAAAAGGAATGCCGGCAAACCGACATCCCTTCATATTTTTTATTATTCTCTGTGCATTGACATGTTGCTCATATCGTAATTTTCCAGGTTCTGGTGGATTCCACGGTCATCTGCAAGTCCAAGAAGTGCCTCACGGTTCTTCTTAGAGGAGAACTGGTCGTTGAATGCACTTGGTCCGCCGACACATCCGCCCTCGCATGCCATACCTTCGATGAAATCTTCCGGTAATCTGGCTGCTTTTAAGAGTAACAATGCTTTCTTACACTCTGCTGCACCATTTGCAACACATACTTTTGCATCGATGCTCTGATCAGACTCTTTTAAGCTCTGTAATACAGCTGCTGTAACTCCGCCGGAGTTTGCAAATCTCTTACCATATGTAGATGCTTCCTGATCTGTATTCTCACATGGCTGTAATACAACGTTTCTTGCTTTCATGATCGCACGGATCTCACTGTAGGTTAATACATAATCTGCATTTCCAGGGATCTTCTGATCTACAACCTCGGATTTTTTAGCAAGACATGGTCCAATGAATACGGTCACTGCATCCGGCTCTTTTGCCTTGATCAGACGGGAAACTGCACACATTGGAGAGACTGTTGTAGAAACGCACTCTGCCAGATCCGGGTAATGGAGACGTACCATATTAACAAATGCCGGACAGCAGGAAGTTACTTTTTTCTTGCCTTCGCCATATGCCTCTGCCCACTCTTCTGCTTCGTAAGCAGCGGTCATATCTGCACCAAGTCCTACATCATAGAAATCTGCAAATCCAACCTCTAACATTGCTTTTTTCCAGCTTGCCATGGTAATGTCTGGTCCAAACTGTCCCTCTGTTGCAGGTGCTGCCATCGCATATACCTTTTTACCAGCCTTGATCGCATTGATCACGTCTACGATAAAGGTCTTAGATCCGATCGCACCAAACGGACAGCTGTGGATACATTTTCCACAACGGATACATTTATTCTTATCGATTACAGAAATACCATGCTCATCATAGGTGATCGCATTGACCGGACAGCTGAATTTACATGGTCTTTTCAGATGTGCGATCGCATTGTAAGGACAAGCCTGCGCACATTTACCACATTCTTTACATTTGGATGCATCGATATGGGAACGTGTTCTTCCCGGCTCGATCGCACCGAATTTACATGCGTTGATACATGCCTTTCCGATACAGTTCTGGCAGTTCTCTGTTACCGTATAACTGGAGATTGGACAGTCCTCACATGCAGAACTGATAACCTGGATGACATTGCCATCATCATGGATACCAGGTGCTTTGCCTTCTGCCAGTCTTACTCTCTGACGAATGATCTCTCTCTCTTTATAAATACAACAACGGAACTGTGGTGTCGGTCCTGGAATTAATTCCAGTGCTATGTGGTCTCTCTTAGCATCTAATTCGCCCGCAAATGCCAGTTTTGCCACTTCATAGAGCACGTCATGTTTGATTCTTATCACATTTTCATCAGCATACATCGTGTTTTTACCTCGCTCACTTCTCTTGTTAATTTTTTAACCATCTAAGACATTATATAATATCTGTATAGAATTTCAAGAGGTTTCGATGTTTTTATTGAGAAACATGTTTTTTTATTGAGAAACGTGTTTTTTTATGACAATAGGGGTGCACGCAAAACGTGCACCCCTATTATGTCAAATATGTAAATAAAAATGTATGTTTCCTGCTTTAGGTCAGTAAATTCTGCATGCTTTTTAAACTGATAAGCAGAGTTGAAGTATTATGAAGCAGTGCTGATGTGGTCGGTGCGATCACTCCAGCAACGCCCAGTGCGATCAGACCGGAATTAAATCCGACAATATTGCGGTAATTCTTATGGATCCGTTTCATCAGGCTGTCACTGATCAGTTTTAATGTCACGATCTGGTACAGATCATCTGCTCCGATCGTAATATCAGCAATCTCTCTTGCAATTTCTGCTCCGTCGCTGATCGCAATTCCGACATCAGCTGCTGACAGTGCCGGTGAATCGTTGATCCCATCTCCGATCATAATGACTTTTCTGCCTGCTGCCTTTTCTTTCTCCACAAAGCCTGCCTTATCCTCCGGCAGCACTTCAGAATAATATTCATCCACGCCGACTTTTGTCGCGATCGCTGCCGCAGTCCGCTCACTGTCTCCTGTCATCATTACGATTTTGGAGATACCAGCCCGTCGAAGCGAATTGACAACTGCCTCTGCCTCTTCACGCAGTGGATCTTCAATGCAGATGACCGCTGCAAGACGGTTCTCAATCGCAAGATACAGATGAGAATATTCTTTTGGAAGTGACTCGAATTTCTCTTTCTGATCCTCCGGGATCACACAGTTTTCATCTTCAAATACAAAATGATAGCTTCCGATGATGGCACGTTTCCCATTGATCGTAGTTGAAATACCATGTGCAACCAGATACTCTACTTTCGTGTGCATTTCTTCATGGTCAAGCTGTTTTTTCTGTGCCGCATCCACGACAGCTTTTGCCATGGAATGTGGAAAATGTTCTTCCATACATGCAGCCACACGCAACAGTTCGTCCGGGCTGTCCCCGTTGAAAGAATATACGTCTACGACAGTTGGCTGTGCTTTGGTCAGGGTTCCTGTTTTATCAAATACAATGGTATCCGCATCTGCCACTGCCTCTAAGTATTTTCCTCCCTTTACCGTAATGTGGTAAAGTCCTGCCTCGCGGATCGCAGAAAGTACAGAGATTGGCATGGCAAGTTTTAAGGCACAGGAAAAATCGACCATCAGGACAGATAATGCCCTCGTTGTATTTCTGGTAAGAAGCCAGGTAAGTACTGTTCCTCCTAATGTATACGGAACCAGGCGGTCTGCCAGATGTTCCGCCTTACCCTCTACCGATGACTTTAATTTTTCTGTTTCCTCTATCATAGATGCAATCTTTTCATAACGGCTCGCTCCGCCGATCACATTGACAAGAACCGTTATTTCTCCCTCTTCTACAACCGTTCCTGCATAGACGGTTACTCCATCTGTTTTCTGTACCGGGACAGATTCTCCGGTCAGGGATGCCTGATTTACCATGGCCTCTCCCTCTATAACAACGCCGTCGAACGGAATGACATTTCCCATATGTACAACAACTTTATCTCCTTTTCTGACATCGGCTGCAGATATTAAGACTTCCTGTCCATCCTCCTGTTTTAACCAGACTTTTCCTACATTTAAAGAAAGGCTTCGTGCCAGATCATCCACAGATTTCTTATGAGTCCACTCTTCTAACAGCTCTCCAATTCCCAGTAAGAACATCACGGAGCCTGCCGTTTCAAAGTCTCTTCTTAAGATAGAAACCCCAATTGCAGTTGCATCCAGTACCGGTACTTCCAGTTTACGATGCAACAGCGTGATAAGTCCTTTATAGAGATAGTGGAATGATCTTACTGTTGTGATACAGTAGCGGATTGGTGCCGGAATGATCAGTTTTCCTGCATAACGGCGTACCACACGCAAGACAAGTTTTTCCTGATAATCAGCATTTAATTCTCTTCCGGAACTCTCTAACAGTCCTGCCGGAAGCTCTATTTTTTCATAAGAAAATGCCTGTAAATCCTTAATTATCTGCTCACGGTCTCCCACATATGAAATAACTGCATCCGCAGTTCTTTCATAGACCTTGGCAAATGTAATAAATTTATGGTTGTGCAAAAAATAAAGCAGAGTGTCCGCCTGCGCATAGTTCATCCGGTACTGGCACACATGGATACGTATTCTGCCTTTTGTTTCGTGTTTGATTATAAATTTCATAATCTGCCTCTTTCCATATGGAAAACACCTGCGTTTTCCACAGGTGTTTTTCGTTTTTCTTATTCTTCTGTTGTTTCTGTGGTCTCTTCGGAAGTATCTGCGTAAGCGGCTGCCTCTGCTGCTGCAGCTCTCTCTTCGTTAATATTTTTGGCACCCTCGTAGATGTCCTCTGCATTCTCCTGTATGGTGCCTGCAACTTTCATCACACAGTCTTTTGCACGTAACGCTGCTGCTGTAACGCTTGTATAAACCTTCTTAGCATCTTTGCTGGAAAGTACTTTGATACCTGCTGTACCAAATGCAACGCCTGCTGCAAAAATTCCTGTTTTCTTCCAATCAATGTCGCTAAATTTCATTTCTTTTTCTCCTTTCCGTATGCTTTTTTCATATGGTTTATCACGCATTATAGCAAGTTGTTTTTCATTTTTCCAGTATTTTCTTATTATTGATAAAGTTTATCAATTTTTATTGTCCTTGCCATGATCCAGCCACCATACCCAGACCCCTGCCGAGATCACGACAATCCCCATTGAAATCGCTAATATATCCTGAAACATATTTCCTCCCACTCTGAATACCTTTTCCGTATTCCATGTAAATTTTTCCATTCTCTTCTGGAAATTGTCTCGATTATACCATTTGCGATTTTCTTTTTCTGTGATTTTGCCGTATCTTAGCAGTATCCGAACAACTGCATTATGCTTCTTTGATCTCTGTCATCGTATATCCTAATTTAGCGATCGGGATACGGATATCTGCCTCATCCATCGGAGTCTTGGTACAAAGCAGCATCTCTTTTTTCTTTAAATCAACGTTTGCCCAGGTTCCCTCCATCTGGTTGAAGGTATTCTCCACACGCATCTTACAGTTATTGCAGGTCATGCCCTCAATGCCGACCCGTTTTTTATAGGGGTAATTTGCCTCGTCTGTGTCTGCCACTTTAACCTTTTTTTCTGCATCTCCGCCGCCACCGCAACATCCATGGGACAGTTTTGTGACATAGCTCTTTATGGAAAATACACAGATCACTACCAGTACTAAAATAATAATTGCTGTTGCCATATTTTTCACCTCTTCCACCACTTGCACGGCTATCGTTAGTTTTTTCTAACCGTTATCATATACCTATTTTTTCAAAAATGGAACAGATGAAAATGATACTTTTTCTCATTTATCTGGCATCCTGCCAAGTTTTCGGTATACCACGAACCACATGGTCGTAAAACATGCCAGTCCACCGATCGCATTTGAAATCGGTTCTGCCATAAAAACGCCATTGACACCAAAGCCGTGCCGTGGCAATAACAGGGTCAATGGTGTTACGATGATCGCCTTTCTGAGCAGGGAAAAGAAGATCGCATACTTCGAATAGCCAAGTGCCGTAAACGTGGACTGCCCGGTAAACTGGAATACCATAAAGAAAAATCCAAAGAAATAGATCTGCAATGCCACGACCCCGGATGTGATCATTGCCTTATCACTGGTAAAAATGGAAATTAAAAGTTCCGGCTCCAGGTGGACAAACAGCCATACCACAACCGTATAGCTCACACCCAGCATAGCAGTAAAACGGATGCCCTGTCTTACCCTGTCGTATTCCTTTGCACCATAATTGTAACCGAGCACCGGCTGTGCCCCACTGGTAAGACCACTGATCGGCAAAGAGAGGATATCACGAACCGAATTGATGACTGTCATAATGCCGACATATAGATCTCCCCCATATGTTTTTAAAGTGGCATTGCATGCCACCTGGACCAGACAGTTGGTTCCCTGCATGATAAATCCAGCAAACCCAAGGCTTACGATATCCTTTGTCATAGGAAGCGACACCACAAGCATCTTCTTTTTTAAACACAGCAATGCTTTTTTCCCTGTCAGAAACCGGAATACCCAGACTGCTGATACGATCTGGCTGATGACCGTCGCAATGGCTGCTCCCGCTACTCCCATATGAAAAACAAAAATAAATAGTGGATCTAAGATCAGATTTAACAGCGCACCGATCGCAGTCGTCATCATACCGATCTTCGGAAAGCCCTGCGCATTGATAAAGCCATTCATTCCGGTTGAGATCATAACAAACGGTGTTCCAAATAAATAGATTTTCAAATAAGCATCTGCATACACGTAAGAGGCATCACTCGCCCCGAACAGGTATAAGACCGGTCTGCGTAACAGATAGGATGCCACAAACAAAACGATAGAGGAACCAAGCAGAAGTGAAAAGGTATTTCCCATGATCTTTTCTGCGCGTTCCTCTTCTTTTGCACCTCTTGCGATGGCAAACAGCGGAGCACCTCCCATCCCGAACAGATTGGTAAATGCTGCGATCAGTGTCGTCAGAGGAAATGCCAGTCCGATCCCGGTCAGTGCCATGCTGTCTGCCCCCGGCAGATGCCCGATATAGATGCGATCCACTACATTGTAGAGCAGCTGGACGAGCTGCGCTAAAATGAGTGGGATCGCCTGTACGATGATATTATGTGATATTTTTCCCTGTGAAAAATCATTTCCCATGCAAGAACCTCATTTCTACACATTGTCTGTGTTTTGTGCGGCTCTATTATAACACACTCTTTTTTATTTTTCATTCAGTGCGCGCATGGAATTTAAAATTGCAATGACAGAAACACCTACATCTGCGAATACGGCTTCCCACATATTTGCCATACCAAGTGCACCAAGGATCAATACCAGTGCCTTGACTGCCAAGGCAAATACGATGTTCTGTTTTACGATCCTTAAGGTCTTTCTTGCAATCTTTACAATGGATGCGATCTTTCTGACATCATCATCCATCAAAACAACATCCGCTGCTTCGATCGCTGCATCGGAACCCATGCTTCCCATCGCGATACCGATATCTGCTCTGGTCAGTACCGGTGCATCATTGATGCCGTCGCCGACAAATGCAAGTTTTCCTTTTTCGCTCTCTTTTGCTAACAGCTGTTCTACTTCACTTACCTTATCCGCAGGAAGTAATTCTGCATGTACCTCGTCCAGTCCGAGTGTGTCAGCAACTGCCTGTGCAGCTGCCTCCCGGTCTCCGGTCAGCATCACACATTTTTTTACGCCAACCCGTTTCATCTCGGCGATTGCTTCCTTCGCTCCCTCTTTGATGGTATCGGAGATCACGATCGTTCCGGCAAAAGCTCCATCACAGGCAAGATATACAATCGTTCCGGCACTTCTTGTCTCCGTAAATGGGATCTGCTGTGCCTTCATCAGCTTCGCATTTCCAAGGTAAACCTCTCTGCCATCGATCCTGGCATGGATTCCATGTCCTGCCACCTCTTCTGCATTTGTCACACGTTCCATGGAAAGTGGTTTTCCATATGCCTCACGGATGGAATTGGCGATCGGATGATTGGAATATCCCTCTCCGTATGCTGCCAGTTCAAGCAACGTTGCCTGATCCATGCCGCCTGCGGTATCCGGTATGATCTCGGAAACTTTAAACTCGCCCTTCGTCAGGGTTCCTGTCTTATCAAAAACGATGGTATCCATCTCAGCAACTGCCTCTAAGTAGTTGCTTCCTTTTACCAGGACACCTATCTTGGACGCTGCACCGATGCCCCCGAAAAATCCCAGTGGAACCGAGATCACAAGTGCACATGGGCAGGAGATAACAAGGAAAATACATGCTCTCTGGATCCATTCTCCAAATCCACCACCCAGGATCAGTGGAGGTACGATTGCAAGGACGACTGCACCGATCGTAACAACCGGTGTATAATATTTTGCAAAACGCGTAATAAAATTCTCCACTTTTGCTTTCTTGCTACTTGCATTTTCCACCAGTTCCAGGATCTTGGCAACCGTCGAGTCATCAAATGCCTTAGTCACCTGTACTTTTAATGTACCGCTTCCATTGACACATCCACTGATGATCTCATCTCCCTCCTGCGCTTTGCGCGGTACGGATTCACCGGTCAGCGCTGCGGTATCGATCATCGACTCTCCTTCGGTTACGATACCATCTAACGGGATACGTTCGCCCGGTTTTATCACGATGATCGTTCCAACTTCAACGTCATCCGGGTCTACCTGAGTCAAAGTTCCATTCTCCTCGATATTGGCATATTCCGGGCAGATGTCCATCATGTCAGAAATCGACTGTCTGGATTTGCCAACGGCATATCCCTGGAACAGTTCTCCCACCTGATAGAACAGCATAACTGCCACTGCCTCGGAATATTCTTTTACCCCAAACGCACCAAATGTTGCTACCATCATCAGGAAGTTTTCATCAAACACCTGTCCATGGCTGATGTTTCGTGCTGCTTTCCATACGATATCATATCCAATGATAAGGTACGGGATCAGATAGATCACAAACAATAAAATTGGTGGATGTACTGCATCCAGCGCTCCTGTGTGTTCGCATATCAGCAAACCTGCAAAGATTACAAAGGTTATGATGATACGCACCAGCATTTTTTTCTGTTTCTTATTCATACGCATCTACCTTAAGATCTTACAATCCGGTTCTACCTTTGCACATACTTTTACAACTTCATCCATGATGGCATCAAATTTTTCATCTTCTGCATCCACCATCATCTTCTGTGTCATAAAGCTGACACTTGCATCATTGACACCTGGGATCTTTTTGATCGCATCTTCCATTTTTGCAGCGCAGTTTGCACAGTCTAAATCTTCTAATTTGAATTTCTTTTTCATGATAAGCTCCTTCTCTGCACACATCCTTTTTTATTTTTTCCCCGGAATGCTCGCAAAATGCGTATTCCAGCTGGTCTCCCACGCCTGTGTGCGGGTTGTAGTAAGACCAGATTTTATGATAGAAGAATTTAATTTCATTCTTCTATATGCTCACGTCCCTGATCGATGATGGCTCTGACATGGTCATCTGCTAAGGAATAAAAGACCGATTTGCCCTCTCTTCGTCCAGACACGAGTTTTGCCTGTTTTAAGATCTTTAACTGGTGAGACACTGCTGACTGATTCATATGCAGGGTTTCTGCCAGATCACAGACACAAAGTTCGGATTCAAACAAAACATATAAGATACGGATCCTGGTGGAGTCCCCAAATACCTTAAACAGCTCTGCGATATCATACAGTTCATCCTCATCCGGCATCTTTTCATTTACCTTTTTTATTCTGTCCGTATGAACACAAAAATCTTCACAATGTTCTACATCTTCTAATGCCAAATTGTCACCTCCGCATCATTTCAATGTTTTTTCATCCATTCATATTATCATATGAATATCTGTTCATATATAGATTAAAACAAAAGGGCTGATCTGTCAACCCTTTTGCTGTTTCTTTTTTATAATCTTTTGAAATCCTGCCAGGTAAATCTGTGATACGTGATCCCAAATTCATCCTGCTCCACACAGTAAACATAGGTCTCCTCTGTCTCTCCTTCAAAATAAAAGACATGTCCAAGTTCCTCTCCCGACTCATCTTCTTCGTGCAATGTCAGATTACACTCTTTTGCATAGGTAAGAAAACATGTCCTGACCTGTTCCATCGTGGCTTTTTTATCTGTAATAACTGCAAGAAAACGCTTTAAAAAGACCGGATCTTCTACCTGCTCTGCCACATAGGCGCATCCCTCTTTTGGGATGGTCAGGCAATAGCGTTCCATATTACCGGAAATCGTTATCTTCCCCAATGAGGGTTCTTCCCACTTAAAAAAATCATCCAATGCCTGATGCAGCCCATCTTCGCCAATATCCTCCGGCAGATCTAATAGTTCGATCAAAGTGCTGCCAGGGTAATAAAGCTTCATCTCACCCTCCCGGTAGCCAATCTTAATCTGCCACTCTTTTATGGTATCTATAATATGTTTTTCCAGTCCCTTCATCCGAAAGGCTCCTCCCTGTAATGATACTGTTATCCCATAGCGGTCACGTCATCACAGATCCCCATCGTGGATCTCCGATGGGAAACCAAAAGAACGGTCTTGCCCTGTTTTTCCTGCTCTAAACTTCTTAAGATCATACCTTCGTTCAGACTGTCGATATTGCTGGTCGGCTCATCCAGAAAAATAAATTCCGCATCGTGTAAAAATGCACGCGCGATCCCGATCCGCTGCTTCTCTCCACCGGAAACTGAGGTTCCAAGTTCACTTAGCTTTGTATCATAGCCATTTGGAAGTGATTCGATAAATTCATGGATAGAGGCTTTCTTTGCAGCGGCAATGACCTCTTCCCTTGTCGCATCTTCCTTTGCAACTTTGATATTGTTTTCGATCGTATCCTGAAACAGGAAGGTCTCCTGTGTCACATAGGAAATCCCGTTTCGCAGAGATTTTGTATTGATCCCGGATATCTCCGTTTTACCATAAGAGATCGTTCCGCTTTCTGTCTCATAAAAACGCATCAGCAATTTTAACAGGGTTGATTTTCCGCAACCACTCTTACCAAGAATACCATGAATCTTATTTTTTTCAAATACCGCATTAAAATCTGATAAGATATTTTCTCCCTCCGGATAGGAAAATGTCACATGTTCACAGGCAATATCTTCTTTCGGACATTCCACTCCGCCTGTTACATCCCAGACGATTGGCTCTTCCTCTAAGATATCAAGGACACGATTGCCGCTCGCTAAAGTCTGATTTAAGTTATTTGACAGAGAAGACAGTGCTGCAGTCGGTCCAAAGGAACTCATCACCCCGATCACGACGATCACGATCTGCTCTGCAGGAACCAGCCCCTTACTCCACAGATAAGTAGCGAGCATGGTCATCACAACGCCGGCAAAAAGAATCACAGCATCCGTTACCACACGCTGTGTATTCTCTTTCTTTTTTAAACTCTCATTGGTCTGCTCTAATTTCTTATTCTGTCTGCGCATGGATGAAAGCCGCTCTTCCTCGGTCTGATACTGAAGGATCTCATCCAGTCCATAGAGATTGTCAAGCACCGTCGTGTTGAGTCCGCCAAAATTCTTCCGGTATTCCTGTCCTAAACTGCTTCCTGCTCTTCCATTGCATACCGGAATGACCGCTCCCACGATCAGATAAAAAAGACACGCCAGTGCCCCGAGTGCCGGGTGCACTTTCCCGATAAATATCGTCATAAAGAAAGATGTGATCACCGCGATCGCGATCGGCGAAATCGTATGCGCATAAAATACTTCGAGTAACTCGATATCGCTTGTGATAATGGAGATCAGATTTCCGCTTCTGCTTCCGTCCAGCTTTGCCGGGCACAGTCTGCGCAGTGCAGCAAATACCTTATGTCTGATCTGTGCTAACAGTTTAAATGCGATAAAGTGATTGCTTGCCTGCTCCGCATAGCGCAGGATGCCGCGCAATACGGCAAATGCGATGATCAGTATCATATAGAGTTTCAGATTTCCTGCATACAAAGATACCGAGGTCAGCAGCGCGTAGCCGCCAAGTACCGTGACAAATGTCGCCATCAGATTGCCCATGCAGCCCATCAGGATCGCTACTGCCATCACCGGAAGCAATGGCTTTATCATCCCGATCAGCCCCGCCATTACCTGTATGCCGCTTCTGGTCTTTTTTGTCGTTGCTCCCATTCTAGTTCGCCTCCTTCGTGTATCGTTCCAGCACCTGCTGTGTCATAAACAGATCATAATAATACCCATGTTCCGCCATCAGGCTCTCATGTTTTCCCTGCTCTGCCATCACGCCATCCCGCATCACATAGATGGCATCTGCATCCACAACATTGGCAAGACGGTGTGAGATCAAAAGTACGGTCTTTTGTTTTGCCATTTCATGGATGACCTCCATGATCTTGTTCTCACTCTCCACGTCAATATTTGATGTTGCCTCATCAAAAATATAGATATCACTGTCATGTAAAATTGCCCTTGCAAGCGCAAGACGCTGCTTCTGTCCGCCGGACAGGTTCGCCGCTTTTTCACTAAGCTGCATCGAAAGACCGCCTTTTCCCATGATCGTATCATAGAGTTCGACCCGCTTTAATGCTGCTTCCATCTCCTCTTTGGCTGCATCGGGCTTTCCCATTTTTAAATTTTCTTCCACCGTTCCCGCAAACAGGTAGCTGTCATGCCGCACTCGTGTGATCTTGGTGGTAAGTGTATGGTGTGCGATCGTCTCGACCGGCACATTTCCGATCGTAACCATGCCCTGATACAGCCCGTCCTCTTTTTTGCGCTGTTCTCCCAGAAGAAGGGATGCCGTTGTACTTTTTCCGCAGCCGGAAACGCCCACCAGTGCCGTAAGTTTTCCTTTTTTTGCGGTAAAATCAATTCCCTTTAAGACATGTTTTCCCGGTTCATAGGAGAAATGGACATCTGAAAACGTGATCGTATCATCCAAAACTTCCGTTACCGTTCCATCTGCCGGTACCGGAGCATCCAGCAGGTGAAAGATCTTGTCGGCTGCCGCATTTCCATTCATTGCAATATGGAAAAATGAGCCAAGCAATCGCAGCGGCAGGAAAAATTCTGCCGAGATCATAATGATAAAGAAGCACTGTGCCATGGAGATCGTTCCTTTTCCAAGTTCCTGCACTGCTAAAATGATACCGAGTCCTGCACCGCCATATGCCACCAGATCCATGACACTGATGGAGTTTAACTGCATGATCAGGACACGCATCGTGACCTTCCGGAACTGCTCTGCCTCTTCGTCCATCTTCTTTGCATACCGCTCATCTGCCTGATAGATCTTTAATGTGGTCAGTCCCTGCAGATTTTCCAGAAAGGAATCGCCCAGCTCCGTATAACTGCCCCAGTATTTTGCCAGCAGTTTTTTCGCAAATTTCTGCACTGCCACAATGGAGATCGGGATCAGCGGCACACATAAAAACAGGACCACTGCCGTTTTTATATTCATCGTACCAACGATCACAAACAATGTGATGGGTGCCAGCAAACTGTAGAAAAACTGCGGCACATATTTTCCGAAATAGATTTCCAGCTGGTCGACTCCCTCGGTTGAGATCTGCACCACCTCTGAGGTTGGTGCCACATCCCGATAATTGCTGCCAAGCTGCATCAGTTTTTCATAAATGCGCTCCCTTAAGGTCAGCTTTACTTTCGAAGATGCCTGAAAGGACAATCTGGTATTTAACGTTGTCATTGCCATTCTTATTAAGATCACAAGAAGCAATGTGACCAAAAGCGGCACCACATCACTTATGTAAAATTCCCGGTTTCTTACGAATACGCCCTCGATCACACCTGCGACCGCAAGCATCAGACAGACATTACACAAAAGCGATACCCACTGCGTGATGACCATTCCTGCAACGTATTTCTGGTTCTCTTTAAATTCTTTCATCAGGCGTTTATGAAACATTGTTCTTTACTCCTTTTTCCATTTTCTTTTTCGCTCGCTTATTGCGTAAGGTAACCACACCGTGTTTTACGGTAAGATACGGATGCACACAGAGCATCCTCGGTCCCGCGTAACGCATCACTTCTTTCATCTGTTTCTGCTTTTCGCCGGCATAGCAGTGTACGCTGCATGCACTGCAAAATGTCTTTGTCTCCATAAAAGGACAGTGCTCCGTCCGTGCATCGGCATACACCCGCAATGCTTCGCATGTCTCACACAGTTCTCCTTTTTTTGTTTTATGCATCCCATGACAGTAGATCTCTATCATGGAGGTTACAGTTTTCTTTTCCTGCTCCCGCTTTGCCCGGATCTTTGCTTCTCTTGCCCCGTTTTCTCTGTTCTTTTCCATGCCACTCCACTTTCTTTGATAGTAAAAATGCGCAAATTCCAGATCTGAATTTACGCATTTTGTAATTCATCATAATAGCTATGTCCGCGAAACGTACAATCTATTATTCGACAGTTTTTTGTTTTATTCACATTCACATGGCTTTACAACCACATTCTTTATTTCCTGATTCTCAATATATCCACAGGCTTTTAATCCTGCCCGTATAACACTGTTCCACATCTGTGCAGATAGTTTGCAGATGGTATCATCGCTTAATTCTACCTGACAGGCATCTTCTATCTCACACGCCTCTCCACAGGCGATCTTATACATATTTTTTCGACTGATTGCACCGATCTCTTCTAATGTATTGACCATACGATAGACCGTTGCCGGTCCGATTTTTTCATCTTCTTTTGATGCTTTATAATAAATTTCTTTACAGCAGGAACATTCCTGCTCTAATATGATATCCAACAGCATCAGACGCTGTTTGGTGATCCTGCATCCTCTCTCTCGCAGACGCTCTATGATCATTTCTTTCTGCATCTGTGTCCTGTGATAATTTCGGGAATCGTGTTTTCTGCTCTCTTTTTCTGTCTGTTTCTGTAACAAGATCCCACCTCCTAGCTGCAATGTCCGCCACAGTGACTACAATCTCCCCCACATTGTAAGGATTTACCATTTTTCTTTGCCCGAACCATGCTGCGGATGATAAGTGCCACGATTGCTGCCAAACCTAAACCTACAACAACTGTTCCCATAAAAATGCCTCCTTTTTTTATCAGCCTGCATCGGGTGATGCAGGCTGATGTGTCACAGATGCTTATCTGGCACCTGCCATGCCTTTAACATTTACTTTTAACTCTTCGCTTTCCCTGTAAGGACGGAATAACAGATAAATAAATCCGATCACAAGAAGGAATGCAACAACTGTTCCAATTCCGAAGGAGCCTGTTGTAATTAATGTACCGATCTGATAGATACATAAGGAAACAACATATGCTAATCCACACTGATAGCCGATTGCGAACCAGAACCATTTTGCGTTGTTCATCTCACGTTTGATCGCACCCATTGCTGCGAAACATGGTGCACATAATAAGTTAAATACTAAGAAGCCATATGCTGCAACCGGTGTCATAGCTGCTGCCAGGTTGCCCCAGATCTCGGAACCATCTTCTGCAACTTCTGCGAAACCATATAACATACCGAAGGTTGCTACTACGTTCTCTTTTGCGATTAAACCTGTGATCGCTGCTACTGCCATCTTCCATCCTTCGCCTAATTTTGTCCAGCCAAGTGGTGCAAAGATCCATGCGATCGCACTACCGATCTTAGAAAGGATCGAGTTATTTAACTCTTCTACCATTCCAAAGCTTCCGCTCTCCCATCCAAAGCTCATTAAGAACCATAAGATGATAGTTGATAATAAGATGATAGTACCTGCTTTTTTGATGAAGGACCAGCCACGCTCCCACATACTTCTGAGTACGTTTCCAACGGTTGGCCAGTGATATGCAGGAAGCTCCATAACGAATGGTGCAGGATCGCCTGCGAACATTTTTGTTTTCTTTAAGATGATACCGGAACAGATGATCGCTGCGATACCAACGAAATATGCACTGGTTGCAACCCATCCTGAATTTCCGAAGAATGCACCTGCGATCATAGCGATGATCGGCAGTTTTGCTCCACAAGGAACAAATGTTGTTGTCATAATTGTCATTTTTCTGTCACGGTCATTCTCGATGGTACGGGAAGCCATAACACCAGGAACTCCACATCCACTACCAATTAACATTGGGATGAAGGATTTTCCGGAAAGTCCGAATTTACGGAAGATACGGTCCATGATGAAAGCAACACGGGCCATGTATCCGCAGGACTCTAAGAATGCAAGGAAAATAAATAATACAAGCATCTGTGGTACGAAACCAAGTACTGCACCAACACCGGCTACGATACCGTCAAGGATCAGTCCCTGTAACCAGTCTGCACATCCGATCGCATTCAAGCCGCTCTCGATTGCAGGAGGGATGATCTCACCAAACAATACATCATTGGTCCAGTCTGTTACAAAAGTTCCAACTGTTGTTACAGATACATAGTATACGATGAACATAACAACTGCGAAAATTGGAAGTGCAAGCCATCTGTTGGTTACGATGCGGTCGATCTTATCAGATGTTGTCAGCTCCTGTTTGTTGTTCTTTGTGATACACTCATCAATAATAGAAGAAATGTACACATATCTCTCATTTGTGATAATACTCTCGGTATCATCATCAAAAGAGTCTTCCATCTGTTTGATCTCCATGGAAACATCAGGAACCTGTTTCATCTGCTCGCCGATCTTATTATCTCTCTCTAATAATTTGATCGCAAAGAAACGTTTCTGATCTTCTTCTACGATACCGGTTAATTTGTTTTCTACAGTGCGGATGTAATCCTCTGCCTCTTTGGAAAACTCGTGTACCGGAATTACTGTTTTCTTTGCCTGTGCCAGTGCAACTGCTTTTTCTGCTGCTTTCTGGATACCAGTTCCCTTTAATGCGGAAATCTCAACAACTTCACAGCCTAATTTCTTGCTTAATTTATCAATATGTACCTTATCGCCGTTCTTCTCTAAGATATCCATCATATTGATCGCCATGATCACCGGAATTCCAAGCTCCATTAACTGAGTAGAGAGATACAGGTTTCTCTCAATGTTGGTTCCGTCTACAATATTGATAATGGCATCCGGTCTGTCGCCAATGAGGTAATTTCTGGCAACGACCTCCTCTAAGGTATAAGGAGATAAAGAATAGATACCTGGTAAGTCCATGATGATCACATCTTTGTGTCCTTTTAATTTTCCTTCTTTTTTCTCTACCGTAACACCCGGCCAGTTACCTACGAACTGGTTCGAACCTGTCAGGGCATTGAATAATGTTGTTTTACCGCAGTTAGGGTTACCTGCGAGTGCAATTTTTACTGCCATAACGTTTCTCCTTTTTTGGTTTGTTCTTACTTCCTTTTGTTTGCTTTGGCTGTCTACTGTTAGCTTTTGCTAACAATCAGGCAAAAAAAATTACTCTACTTCGATCATTTCAGCATCTGCTTTTCTTAAGGATAACTCATATCCTCTGACGGTTACCTCAACAGGATCCCCAAGCGGTGCTACCTTTCTTACATAGATATCGACACCTTTTGTAATGCCCATGTCCATGATTCTTCTTTTTACCGGACCCTCTCCGGTCAGTTTCTTCACCTTGACGGTACTACCGCAGGCCACTTCTTTTAATGTTTTCATATACTGGCTCCTTTTTTAATATCTATCAACAGCAGTCGCGCCCCAAAGGACGCCTGTCATTGTAAGCTCATTAAACCATGATCTTATTTGCCATATCTTTTCCAATTGCTACACGTGAGTCTTTTACATTGACGATCATGTTTCCACCGATCTCAGAAACAACGGTCACAACTCCTCCGGCAACAAATCCTAAATTTTCCAGAAATCTTCTGGTCTCTTCTTTTCCTCCCACTTTTTTAATCGTGTTTGGTTCTCCTGTACTTGCCATTGTAAGCGGCATCATATCATCCTCTTCCTCTTTCCGTATTGATAATGAGTTTCAATTTGTTTTCTACGGTGGTTAGTATAATCTAACGTTCATTAGATGTCAATAACATTATTGATATTTTTTCTCAATATTTTTATTTTTTTCATCCGTGCAGATTTCACCCTGTGTGTTTTTGGCATGAAAAAAGAGCCAAAACCTCCAGTTCTGGCTCCCTTTTCGCTCTAAACGGTTTTCACACACTGGGAAAACTTCTGTTTTGCATTCTGTACTTTATTCTGTTCTGCATCCGGTGTAGGATAATATCCTCTCTGATGCATCATATTGAATACATCCTCCTGAATACTATGCTCCTGCTCAAGACAATGTAAGATTGCATCCCTCACGCCATCATGCACACATTCATTTGCGAATGTATTGTAGTTGTTGGTCGCGGTCTTCTCCGCTGTCAGTGCATCTGCCAAAATCTCTTTATCTGTATAAATCTGCTCTGTCATCTCATCCTGCCCTTTCTTCCAAATCGGATTTCCATTAGCTCAGCTGCGCATACAGGGAATTAAAGTGTCCCTGATGTTTCTGGGAGATCTCTGTAAATTTTGCACTGATCTCCTGATCCTGTGTATGCTCTGCAAGCATCTGGAATTTCTTAATAAGAAGTTCTTCCTCTGTCAGCAGGTCATTTAATGCGGATAATTCTTTTTCTGATAACTGGCTCATACGCTACCTTCCTTCCTGTTTATTGAAAGAAAAACTGCCTGCAAACCTTTGCATCTGCATTTTCCTTTTCAGAAACATTCTGTCCGGTTTTTCTGTTTTTATGCGCCGTCTTCCGGTCTTTCCAATAGTTTTCCCTGGCAGATGTCAGATAACATCTGATACAGGGTGCCCTGAAATAGCGGCTTGTCTAACAGATAATCTGCTCCGGCAGCTTTCATCTCATCCGCATATTTTTCCATATCCCCTGAAAATCCGACCAGTACAATGGTATCACGGTCATATTGCTTTCGGATCTTCCGCATGATCTCCGGGGCGCATCCGCCCTCCATCTGCCAGTTGACTGCGCAGATGTCAAATCCGTCTCCGCTCTCATATGCCTCTTCCAGACACTGCATTGTCTCTGCCTCATCCGCTGCGACATCATAGCTCATTCCAAGACGGTTTAAAAGAATTTTATAATAATCCCGGTAAATCTCTTCATCCCCTACATTTAACATCCGTACCGAAGAAAAATCCCCGCGCTGCGATACCGGTGCTTTCCCTTTATTTAATGGGAAAGAGATCCGAAGGGTATCCTCTGTCCTTGTAACCATACCACACAGTAACTCCGCCATCGTCTTAGTGACCAGATAACTGTTTTCTTCCATCTCCCGGATCTTATCCGATGCCCCTGCTATAGTAAGGATAACTTCTCCATCCTCTTTGCAGTCCACGGCATACTGTGTCCGTACGATCTTTGATTTTGCAGCTGCCGCCCGAAGCAGGTTCTCCCAGATACGCCTGATATGCTCTTCATCCCCGAAGAGATATTCGCAGTCCACGGTCTCTTCTTCGACGATCACTTCTGCTTTTTCTCCCCATACAGTCTCATAGTTTTCTGCTGCAATTGTCTCTGTCATACATTTTATCGAAAATGCGCGGTTTCGGAAGGTTCCATACTCTCTTCCGGTCTCATATACCTCTGTGATATTGCGAAGCATCTGTTCCATCTGTGCAATCTGCTCCGCGATCACGGACTGCTTCCCATCAGAATTTTCTCCTGCCATCTCTTTTAAGATCTGGCGCAGCCGCTCGACCATGACGATCGTATAGTTATCCCTTGCCCGGGTGGTATAGCGTTCCCGCTGCATCTGCTCGGAAAGGAACTCATGTTCATAGATATACTTGTGTGCAATATTCCGGACACGTTTCCTTATGATCTCCGGGTTACAGGGCGAAAAGATAAAGTCATCCGCCCCTGCCTCTAATACTTCCTCTTCCAAAGTCTCATCAATGGCGGATTTTACGATAACCGGTATGTGTTTATATTTCCTGCTGCCCCGGATCTGTTTTAAGACCTCTTTACCATTCATCCCCGGCATGCAAAGATCTAAAATAACAAGGTCTACTGCCTCTTTTTGCAGCATCAAAATGGCAGCATTCCCGTCTGCTGCCTCTATGATCTTATATTCTTCCTCAAAAATCGCCCGTAATGATGCCCGGTTCACCTCGACATCATCTATCACCAACATCGTAAGCTGCCTTCTCATATCCGTTTTATCCTTTTCTTTTCCTGCTTTTATTATACAGGATTCCCTGTGAAACAGGGCAGAAAGTTATTTGCTTTTTTCGACAAAATAAGACATCCCTAATTTAAGATCAGCTGTGCCAAAAGCTCATACATCTGACGGATATCCACCGGCTTGTTTAAATGTGCATTCATACCTGCCTCTAATGATTTACGCACATCCTCTTCAAAAACATTTGCCGTCATTGCAATGATCGGGATCTTCACACTGTCTGCATGTGCTGCATTCCGGATCATCTGTGTTGCCTTTAACCCATCGAGCACCGGCATACGGATATCCATTAAAATGGCATCATAATAACCTGCCTCATGACCAAGAAAGCAGTCCACACCCTCCTGTCCGTTTACCGCAACGTCCACGGCAAACTTCTTATGCACTAAAATATTTCTGGTAATCTCGATATTGATCTCACTGTCCTCTACTAAAAGAAGCCTTTTCCCTGAAAAATCATAATCTTTTTCCTGACTTCCCGGATCAGCTGCCTTCTCTTCGCTTCTTGCAAGCGGAAGTGTTACCACAACCGTTGTTCCGGTATTTTTCCTGCTGTATACGTGAATATCCCCACCCATAAAATCAAGGATATTTTTCGCAATGGTAAGTCCGAGCCCGGTTCCGCCCTCTAACGTCGTCACTGCCTTTTCTTCCTGCTCAAACGCATCAAATGCATGTGCGATAAAGTCAGCACTCATGCCAATACCTGTATCCCGGATCTCAAAACGAAAAACCCCCTTCCTTTCATCCTCACACAACAGCTCTGCGATAAAATCAACACGTCCCCCTGCCGGAGTAAACCGGATCGCATTTTTTAAAATATGGAGCAATGCCTCCTTTAACTTTTCACTGTCAAAGCAATAACTTTTCTGCATGGCTCCGCGTGTCTCCATGGAAAACCGGATCTGTTTTTCTCCTGCCCTGCTCTTAATCTCTTCCGATAGTTCTTCCAGAAAACAACGAAAACAGGTAGTCTTTTTATTGTCTGCAACCCGTCCACTTTCTAACAGCGACAAATTCAAAATATCATCAATAAAGGAACGCAAAAAATAGGCAGATTTTTCGATTTTATCCAAATTTTCCAAAACCTGCTTCTGATTATCGATATTCTCTTTACTCAGATAGGTCAGACCAATGATCGAATTCATCGGTGTTCTGATCTCATGGCTCATACGCTCCAGAAAAATATTTTCTGCCTGTATCTCCTGTCTTGCCTGAAGCAGTGCATCATATAATTCCTGACTGGTCTGTGTCATTTCTATTTCTTTTTTCATTGCTGCTGTAATTCTCTCTCACTTTATTTTTTCTATTACTAAAGTACTGTATAAGTATACCATATCCTATTTTTCCTGTTTTTTCAATGGGTTTTCTCAATAATTGTCCAGAAAATGTATCATCTGTCCGTCTTTTTTATATGCGATCACTGTATTTAAATTCACGTTTTCCACACTCTTAAAAATATTGCCTTCCACAAATGGGTTTACTTTGGAAAGTTCGGCGATCAGTTCCTTGATCTCCTGCCGTTTGGACAATGCCACACCATCCTCATCACAGTTTGCGCAGTCCTCTGTAAACCGGCAGGCACACTGTAAAAATTCCAGTCCGTTGTCATCACGCCAGTCCTTGATCTCCTGCTCCCGTACCAGATAAAGCGGACGAATCAGCTCCATCCCTTCAAAATTGGTGCTGTGGAGTTTTGGCATCATGGTCTGTACCTGTGCCCCATATAACATTCCCATTAAGATGGTTTCTATCACATCATCATAGTGATGCCCCAGGGCGATCTTGTTGCATCCACATTCTTTTGCTTTGCTGTATAAATATCCTCTGCGCATCCGTGCACATAAATAACATGGATTTTTATCGATATCGACCACCGCATCAAAGATCTGGGTCTCAAAAATGGTCAACGGAATGCCAAGGATCTCTGCATTTCTCTCGATCTGTCTCCGGTTCGCCTCTGTATACCCCGGATCCATGACCAGAAAGACACAGTCAAAACTGATCTTTCTGTGGCGCTTCAGTTCCTGAAAACACTTTGCAAGAAGCATGGAATCTTTTCCGCCGGAAATGCAGACTGCCACCTTATCTCCGTCCTGTAACAGATCATATGTATTGATTGCTTTCGTAAAACGCGAAAATATCGTCTTGTGATATTTTTTCCGCAGGCTTAATTCGATTTCTTTCTGCCGTTCTTCTGTGTGCATGTCCATACTAAAAGCTCCCTGTTTTCTTTCTATTTTCCATCGGTCTCATATCTTTCCATTTTATAATGTTTCAAAATATGTGTCAATCTTCTAATCGCAAAAATAATGCCCTCCGATCTTACACTCGATCTCATCCGTCAACGGAAACGTAGAAAAATAAATACACGACGGACTCAGCCGGTCGGTCTCCCCATTTAACACCTGTTCGATCGACTGATATTCCTTTTCGGTCGGCATTGCCCTATCCCGGTATGGAAACGAACAGAACTGCTGCGGATGCTCCTGCCCGAGCACCTCATAGAGCGTATCGGGGTACCACTCCGATCGCATCCGGTTAAACACGACTTCCACCACCGCCTGTTGTCCTTCCACCGGCTCCCCGGCGGCTTCGATCCAGACGATCTTTGCAAGCAGTTCTTTTTCCTCCTCACTGAGCGAGATCCCCCAGCGGTTTTTACAGACTTCCACTTCTGCCACCGTTTCTTCTGTGGTATCGCATGTCCCGGTTTCCACCTCTTCTGCAATGATCTCTTTTTTTTCCAGTTTCCCCTCATAGGGCAGAAATCCCCAGACGCGCTCCATCTCCACCCTGACGGGCTCCTTGGGCAGTGCAGTTTCTTTCAGATATACCAGAAAAAACAATAGTCCTATTATGGTAAAAATTCCCTTTTTCATGATTCCAGTCCACCTTTTCTATCATTCCTAAAGGTATATCCAAAAATTCATTTTTTATGCAAAAAAATACCGGATTTCTCCGATATTTTTTGAAATGTCAAAGACACTTTTTTATTCCCGAAAGGCACAGTCTGTTCTGTTACACGCTGCGCACAGATGAATTGACATTCCCTGCCCTTCTCTTTTTATTCTTTCGTCCGTCTGTTTTAATTCCGCTAAAAATACAACGCTTTTTTTCGGTTCCAGACAATATGCCTCGTTGCAGGTGACCGCCGCCCCCGGAATCTTTGTCAAAAGATTTTTCATATTTTTTAGCGGCAGTTCCGGTCTGCTTCCGAAAAAATGAAATGCCCCGACTTCATAGCAGGTGTGTTCCATGATATAATCCGAAAACTGCAGATAGGCATTGCGCATCAGTTCGCCTGCGATCACCTCGATCATGTAGGCTCCCTCGATGTCTTCCTGCCTGGTATAGCTTTCCTGCAGTGCATCCAGTGAATGCCCCAGTGTCAGTGCTACGCCAGCATAGTTAGAGCCTGCTTCTGGCAAAAGCAGATAAAATCCCTCTTCTGCCTCCACCGTCGCACGGATTTTAGCCGCGACCTGCCGCATCTTTTTGATATCTTTCCACTCATAATGATAGCGGTGCGCGATCGCCTTGACATAAGTCTCTGTTAAACTTTTTCCTGCATCCGTCCGGATAAACGGAATGTCATTGTTCCTCTTTTCCACTCTTTTTTTCCTTTTTCAAAAACTGCATGATGATGTCGTAATTTTCCGGTTCATGCGGAAATGTGCAATGCAGACAGGATTTGATCTCCTGCCCCTTACTGGTAATATATTCCGGTCTGCCCGGACAGTGTTCCAAAAAATAGAGCGGACAGAAACAAAAAAGGCAGTTCATTTCCTCGATTCCCTCATGGCAGGGATAATATTTACACACTCTGTTTTCAAAATAACGATACGATGCTTCCATTTACTGCTCCTCTTTTACGATCACAATTGTCAGATATCCCGCCTGCGGGTTGATTGCATCAAGCCCCATGCTTATCCTCTCGTTTTCCATGCCACAGTTTTCTGCCACGGTAACCTGCAGCTTTCTGGTCTTTTCTTGCTCCGTTAAAAGTTCTTTTAACTGCGCTAATTTTTTTCCTGATTTCATATAAACCCGCGTTCCGCGAAGTTCCATCGTATCCTTAATGTCATACGATGCCGGAATGATATGGATCTCCTCTGGCATATCCGCAAGCGAGATCCCCGCCGCTCCTGCTGCCGCACAAAAGGACGGCACGCCGTTTATCACACGCGCTTCCTCCCCGGCTGCCTTGATCCTGCCATACATGTACTGAAAAGTCGAATACACACAGGGATCTCCGATCGTCAGAAATGCCACCTGTTTTCCCTGACGCAGCTCCTGTAATATCTTCTCTGCATTTTCCTCATGATGTTTTTGTAACAATGCCGCATCTTTTGTCATCGGAAATGACAATGGCAGTAACTCTTTTTCTTCGATCTCAGGATAATCCTGCTTTACGATCTGGTACGCATGACAGTGTTCCTTTTCCTGCGCCGGCAATGCGATGATGTCGCTCTCTTTTAAAATGCGCAATGCCTTTATGGTAAGAAGCTCCGGATCTCCCGGGCCGACTCCGACTCCATATAAAATACCACTCATGTTTGTCTCCATTCTATGCTCTGTTCTGATACTCTGCCGCTTTTGTTAAAAAATGCTCTGCATATGTCGGATTGGAATAATAGTATAGATGCGGGAAGCCAAACCAGCCCCCGTTCTGCTTTACCACACACTCCCAGCCCCTTTTGGACACCGGTTTTTCCGCCAGGCATGCCGTTCCGTTTTGCTCACTGTCATAATAGTGAAATTCATGCCCCCTGATCTTTTCTCCTGCCCCCAGAAACTCCGGTTCTTTTTCTGTAAGTTCGATGTAACCAAAGCGCACCAGTTTTCCGGCATATTTGCAATGCCCCGGAAGGACACCCGCCATCTTATACGCGTGGTTTTGCATATCCTCCATCGTCTCGTGAAGGTAAAGAAAACCTCCACATTCTGCCACGGTTGGCATCCCGTCTAAAATATGTGCCTTTACGGATGCAAGCATTTCTGTGTTCTCTGACAGTTCTCCCGCATATAATTCCGGGTAGCCGCCCCCTAAGAGCATCGCCGAAACACCCTCCGGCACTTTTTTATCCTGCAGTGGGGAAAAAAACGTTAATTCTGCCCCCATTTCCTGTAACAGTTTTAAGTTATCCTCATAATAAAAACAGAATGCCTCATCCCATGCCACTGCAACGTTTACTTTTTCCTGCAGCCGGAATCTGGGCGGCTGATACGAAGAAGATAACTCTCCGGCACTCCCCGCAAGTTTCTCGATGGCATCGACTTCCACCGTCTCTTCCAAAATCCCTGCGGCGCGCTCTGTTTTCTCCCGGATATCAAAGATCTCCTGCGGCATTTTTAATCCCAGATGACGGCTTTCAAACTGTAAATCCTGCTGTTTTGGAAAATACCCCAGTACCTTTACCGGCAATGCCCGCTCGATCTCCGGGCGGATGGTTTCGTAAAACATCTTTGAGGTCCGGTTTAAAATGACTCCTTGGATCAGGTGCGCAGTATCATACTGTAAAAATCCGGCGATCACCGCCAGAATGGATTTTCCCATTCCATGTGCATCCAGAACCAGAATGACCGGTGTCTGCAATACGCACGCCAGATGATAGGAAGAACCTTCCTCTCTGATCCCGCCAAGTCCATCGTAGAGTCCCATCACGCCCTCTATGACCGATAGTTTCTGTTCTCCTGCCGACTCTAAAAACAGGTGTCTGGTCGTCTCCTCATCGGTAAAAAAAGTATCCAGATTTTTTGACGGAACCCCGAGCACCTTTTTGTGGAACATCGGATCGATATAGTCCGGTCCACACTTAAAGGCTGCCGGATCTTTCCCTCTTTTTTTCAATGCTGCAAGCAGGGCACAGGTCAGAAGCGTTTTTCCGCTCCCGCTGCCTGGTGCTGCGATCATGATCCTTGGTGCCCTCATTCTTCCATTCCTCCAAATGTAAATGAACAGATATAAACCGGATTTTCTGCCTGCATCAGATGATACCGTCCTGCCTTTTTTGCCCGGCTGACCGATACCTGCACGATTTCCTCATCTGTCACCTGAAATTCATCCAAAAGAGCGGTAAGCTCCCCTGTAGTTTCTAACGTGATGGCATTTGCTACCACACGCATCTTTTTATTTTTCTGATAGAGCAAACTTAAGATCTCTCTTAAGTTTCCACCACTTCCACCGATAAACGCATGGGTCGGTACCGGAAGATCTCTGCATGCCTCCGGTGCCTCGCCCGGAATAATCGAAACAGTAGATAAATGAAACTTTTTGCAGTTTTCCCGGATCAGCTCAAGTGCCTCCTCTTTCCGCTCAATGGCATATACCTGTATCGTCTCATCCAGTCTCGCCGCTTCGACAGCGATCGAGCCGGTGCCGCTTCCGATGTCATAAAGCACATCTCCTGCATGAAGCCCCAGCTTGCAAAGTGAGATCCCGCGCACTTCCTCTTTGGTCATCGGCACTTTTCCACGGATAAATGCCGCATCGGATAACCCCGGTGTCAGACATGGCGGTTCTGCCGCTTCGTTTTGCAGGATGCAGGTATAGAGTCCCTCGTCTTTTAACCGGTCACACTGCTCCGGTGTCACCGTCACGATCTGTTCCCCGGGATAGGACAACTGATAGCCTGCCGTTATCTTTACCTGCTCCATTCCGGCAGACAACAGCACCTTTGCGATCTCACGTAGATCTTCCCGCCCGGAAGTCAAACAGAATACCTTCTTTTCCCTTGCCAACAGCTCCGGCAGCCATGCAATGTGTTCGCGTTTTCCATGCAGGCTGATGATCTTTGCATCCTGCCAGCTGATCCCGCATCTTGCCGAGAGATAGGAAATGGAAGAAATGCCGGGGCAGCACTGTAAGGATGCAAGTATGCCCTCCTGATACATAATTTCTTTCCACTCCGGAAAAAGTTCCCACATCATCTTCGCGCCACTGTAAAATCCGGTGTCGCCGGAAAAAAGGATGACGGCTTTACTCGTCTTTGGCGCATTTTTCTTTGCAAACTCACGCAGATACGGATAAATATCCCCCGGCAGATAAAAATTCTTTTTCTCTGCATGCGGGTTACTGCCCTCCGGCAATGACTCTAACAGTCTTTTTGCCCCGATCAGGCAGTCCGCCTGTTCGATCGCCTCTTTTACCTCTGCCGTAAGAAGTCCGCCATTTCCCATGCCGATCCCCGCAAGAGTCAGTTCCATCCGGCTCTCACAGAGTTTCATGCCTGTCAGGCTGCCGATTTTCTGACAGACAAAGGAAAACGTATTTCCGTTCTGTTTTGTCTCTTTCTCCGGATTTTTGAGTACGATAACCGGAATGGAAAGAGCGGCTGCCGCCTTTAATTTTTCAGGATAGCCCCCGGTCTTTCCACTTTCTTTTGTCACCAGACAGCGAATCTCAAACTGGTTTAAGATTGCCCGGTTCAGCTCCTCCGAAAATGGTCCCTGCATCGCAATGATCTGTTTTCCGGTAAGCCCCTGTGCTTTGCAGATGGCAAGGCTTTCCTCGACCGGCAGCACACGCACAAACAATCGGTCTTTTAACTCTTTTTTACTGCAATAGACCGCTAATTCCTTGCTTCCCGTGGTAAGAAGGATATTTCCCTCTATCCCGGCTAACTGCTCCACACAGGCATGGCTGTCTTTTACATAGGTTACCGATGCGCCGTATCCGTCTGCCGCATCTTCCGTTTCCCTGCTTAACCGCAGATAGGGGATGCCCACTGCCTCTGCACTTTTTTTGATGTTTTCGGAAACGACCGTTGCAAACGGATGGGTGGCATCCACGACTGCAAGCGGCTGTTTTTCCCGCATCAGTGCTTCCATCTCGTTTTCTTCCAGACGTTTCGCACAGAGGGTAATGTTTTCCCCCTCGTGCATCACTTCCCTGCCGTATTCCGTTGCGACACAGACATAGGTCTTTATTCCTGCAAAGTCTAAATGTTCTGCCAGTGTTCTGCCCTCTGTTGTTCCTGAAAAAAGTATGATCTGCTCCATAATTTCAATCCTTTTTACTGTTTCGTGGATCGAGCCGATAGCCCCTTTTTGTGATAAGCTTTCCACCGGAAATAAAACTGGTGGAATTTCCGATAAAGACGGTCGTAAACATATTGACCTGCCGTTCTCTTAACTCTGCCAGTGTGCAGGTCGTCGCCTTCGTGTTCTCTCTTCCGATATTTTCCACATAGCCACAGGCACGGCTCTCCTCAATCTCCTCTAATAAGATATCACAGGCTCTCTTTAAATAATCTGCTCTCTTTTTGCTGGACGGGTTATAAAGTACGATCGCAAAATCTCCCATTGCCGCCGCACGCAGACGTGCCCCGATCTTTTCCCATGGAGTTAACAGGTCACTTAAACTGATGACACAGAAATCATGATTGATCGGTGCGCCAAGCACCGCCGCACCGCTGTTTGCCGCCGTGATCCCCGGAATTACCACAAGTTCACAGTCCGGATGGGACTGCCCGATCTCATACATCAAAGATGCCATGCCATAAACACCCGCATCTCCACTGCAGATCAATGCCACCTGCTTTCCTTTTTCTGCCAGTTCAAAGCACATCAGGCATCGCTTTTCTTCCTGCCGCATCGGAGTCGAGAGCAGCTCTTTTTTCTGAAATTCCTCCCCAAGCAGATTTAAATAAACCTGATAGCCAACGATCGTATCACATTCCTGTAACACCTGATATGCCTCCGGGGTCATCATCTTTTCCGCTCCTGGTCCCATTCCTACGATATATATCCTACTCATTTTTCCCTCCATTGTCTTTTTAAAAACTGACCTTCCAGTCCAGACAGCCGATCGCCAGTGTCATGCCGTCTCTTGCGGTCTTTCCGGCAAGTAATGTTTTCTCATCCAATCTTATATTTTTATGACCCTTTTCACGCAATACCATTCCCACAGCACGTTCACAGACATTGTCCACGCCCACTGTTTTTTCCACAAACGCAGAGGAAGCAAAGGTTCCCTCCACTTCTAAAAGCTGCTCTTTGCTGTAGGTAACAAATGGGATCTGACAGTCTTTTGCAAATCCGGTCAGTCCTGCTTCCTCTGCTTTTACATCGATTGAGGCAAGCACTGCGACCGCATGGATTGACAGTTTCCGCTTTTCCAGTTCCTCTGTCACAAATTGTCTGATCTCTTTTTCACTTTTTCCTTTTCTGCATCCCATGCCAAGTACAAGACACTTCGGGTAGAGGTGGAGCAGTTCATGTTCCGGTTCCATCGGAGATATGACCACATCTGCTCTGCCCTCATTTAAAAGTTTTACCTCTTCCGGCGGTCCGCCCTCTATCGTGACAGCAGATCTCATTGTGATCTGCCTCTCCCTCAACAGTTTTGCGGACACCTTTGCAATCCCAGATTTCTCTCCGATCAGAAGCTGATTTTTCTTTGCAAACACATCCACTGCAAACAAACCGTTCACATCCGTTGCCGTGGTAAGGACTGCCTGTGCCCCAAGCTTTTCTGCCAGCAGCACTGCCAGCTCATTTCCCCCGCCATAGTGTCCGGAAAGGATCGGGATGACATAGTGCCCCAGTTCATCCAACACCAGAACCGGGATATCCGTAAGTTTATCTCTTACTGCCGGTGCAATGGCGCGGACAGCGATCCCACAGGCTCCGACAAAAATGAGCGCACTTTTCTGTTCAAACTGCTTTTCTGTCCAGTCCGCTAACGGCTCATTCACATAAACCATACGTCCTTCTAAAGAAGTCATCTGCCCCGGATCTTTCAGAAAAGCACTGCATTTCGTATAGCATATGGTCTCTGTATGCCCCTGCCCTTCTAAGGCAGTTTTGATTCTGTCCGAAAGCTCTGCCCCCTGTTTTGTAAAACTGATGACTGCAATCCGCATGTCTGCTCCTCTCATCTGTCGCTCTTTGCCTGCCAAAATCTTCTGCTATCGTTTGGTGGTAGCGGAAGCTTTGCGATATTCGGTAGTAAATTCCGGGTCATATAACTTTGACCGCTCGTAAGTTCTTCCTCCGATCACCTCTCCCACCAGCACCAGTGCCGTCTTTGTGATGTGGTGCTCTTTGGCGGTCTGTGCTAACGTTGCAACCGTGCAGAGATAAGCCTCTTCCTCCTGCCAGGTTGCCTTATAGACCAATGCCGCCGGTGTTTCTTTCCTGTAACCGCCGGCGACCAGACGTTTTGCAAGCTCCTCCAACATTCCGGTACTCAGATAGATCGCCATCGATGCCTGATGTGCGGCAAAACTCTCTATGCTCTCCTTTTCCGGAACATCTGTTTTTCCTGCCATTCTCGTAATAATTAAGCTCTGTGAAATACCGGGCAGCGTGTATTCCAGATTTAGGGAAGATGCCGCTCCAAAACAGACACTTACCCCCGGACAGCTCTCATAGGCAATTCCCTCTGAATCAAGCCAGTCCATCTGTTCCCGGATAGCTCCATACACACTCGGATCTCCGGTGTGCAGCCGTACCGTAGTAAGCCCTCTCTGCTCTGCATCTTTTATGACTGCCATGACTTCTTCCAATGTCATTTTAGCACTGTTATGGATCTCACATCCCTCTTTTGCATCCGCTAGCAGCTCCGGATTTACCAGCGAACCTGCATAAATGATCACATCCGCCTGCTTTAACAAACGCAGTCCGCGCACTGTGATCAGATCCGGTGCGCCGCATCCTGCTCCAACAAAAAATACCATAATTTCTCAATCCTTTTCTTTTAAAATCTGTTCTAACATCGCACGAGCATTCGCACTCTCTCCAAGACTGCCAAAATCATTGGAATACATCATACAGGCAATCTCCATTTTGCCTGCCGCACGCTTTTTCAGGTAAAACATGATGCGCTCCATGATAAGTTCCATGGTCTTTGCACAGAGTCCCTGCTCTTTTAAGATACGCACCGCCTCCTCGGTGGTCGCCGCATCTAAAACCTGCCGCAGTACCTCTTCCCCTGCACCTGCCCGAAGAGCTGCTGCCACCAGTAATTCCATCCGGCAGTCTCCCTCTTTGGAATGGGTATTCATGATCCCGCCGGAGACTTTAATCAACTTCCCGATATGTCCGGTCAGGAGCATTGCTGAAAATCCCATCTCTACTGCCATATCGATCGTCTGCCCAATGAAGTTGCTGCACTTTACACTCTTGTCCAGATCATACCCATAAGTACGCTTCATATATTCTAACCCATAATTACCGGGAGATACCGCAAGGATCTGTTTTCCCTCTGCCTTTTTCTGCGAGAGTTCCACCCGGATGGTGTCGATCAGTGCCTGACTGCTCATTGGCTCCACGATCCCGCTGGTTCCCAAAATAGAAATCCCACCCTCTATGCCAAGTCTTGGATTAAAGGTCTGGGAAGCCAGTGTCTCCCCCTCCGGCACGGAGATCTCTACCAGAAGACTTCCCTTATAATCTAAGAGTCGACAGACCTCTGACACCTCTTTTTGTATCATCGCACGCGGAACACGGTTAATAGCGGCATTCCCGACCGGCTGGTCAAGCCCGGGCTTTGTCACAACGCCGACTCCTTTTCCACCCTCGATCCGGATGGTCTGTTTTTCCTCTGTCTCTAAAAAGCTCACCGTCGCTGTCACATGTGCACCTGTCGTAATATCCGGGTCATCTCCCCCATCCTTAATGACAGCGCAGGACACCTTTTTCTCTTCTCTTTTGATCTCCACCACCCCGGTCTCATATCGTATCCCCTTTGGCGTATCGATCGCAATCTTTCTTTTTTCCCATCCGGTCAGCAGCATATAGGCAGCCGCTTTTGCCGCTGCCGCACTGCAGCTTCCGGTTGTAAACCCGTAACGCATCATTTCTCCATTCTGTCTAGCTGTTCTTATAATAAAATACGGCAAGCTGCGTGCGGTCACGCAGACCGAGTTTCTCTAAGATCACACTGATATAATTTCTGACGGTTCCCTCACTTAAAAACAACTGCTCCGCGATCTCACGGTTGCTGAGTCCCTCGGCTACCAGTCCAATGATATCCTGCTCTTTTTCCGTAATGTCATACTTCGTATAATCAAATTCTTCTTTTGCCTGCATCAGTACCGGGATCTTGCCCACGATCTCGCCGCCAAAAACACTCTGTCCTCCGAGTACCGCCTCAATTGCCGGAACGATCCCTTCAAAATCCTGTTTTAAGATGTAGCCTTTTACACCAAGTTCCAATGCTTTTACAATATATTCATCGTCTGAAAAAGTTGTAAGCAACAGTATTTTCGCATCTTCATACCTTTTTAAGATCTCTTCCGCCGCCTCTAAGCCGCTCACGCCCTGCATCCTGATATCCATAAGAAGTACATCCGGTTTTTCCTTTTCATAGAGCGTTATGGCTTCACTACCATCATAGCCCATCTGTGGAACCGCTATTTTTCCTTCTGCCTCTAAGATCGTCTTTAACGACATTGCCACCAGTTTATCATCATCTACTACTAATACCCTCACGCCTTTTTCTCCTTTGGAATTGATATGAAGATCCGAAATCCCTTCTCTGTGCTGATCCGGAATGTGCCGTTTAAAGATTCCACACGGCTTCTCATATTGGATAATCCCATTCCACGGGATGAGGTAAGCACCTCTCCTGCCGGAAGGAACGTCCCCTCTTTTGTTCCGTCATCTTCGATCTTTAACTGAAACAGCACCGGATGCTCCCGCAATGTAATGCAGATCTCCTTTGCATTGGAATGTTTGACAATGTTGGACATTGCCTCCCTGGTCGCTGTCAGAAAACAGTATTTGATATTGCGCGGAACTTCTTTTCCCATATCATAATCCAGTGTGATCCGGTAAGACTCCCGCATCGGTTTGATGATCTCTGACATCGCCTGTTCCAGATCAATCGAGTCATCATGCAGATCATGCACGCTCTCGCGGATGCTCGTCATCGCCTGATTTAAGGTATCATTGACACCGCCAAGCTGCTCCCGCAGTGTTTCCTCTTTTTTATAGACCATCTGCAGGGCACCGACCTGTAAGATCGACCTTGAGAGCATATGTCCGACATTGTCGTGGATCTCTCTTGCGATCCGGTTCCGCTCTTTTAAGGTAGCAAGATAGATCTCATTATCCTGCCGCTCGATCAGATTTCTGTTTTTCTCTTCCAGTGCCAGATTGAGTTCTGTGCTGGTGTCCCTCATGCGGATCATCTCATCTTCCAGGCGTTCCTGTTTTCCGGTACGGACGGCAAGCACGACGGCTGCTGCACTAAAGATCAGAAGAAGCGCAAACTGCTCTTCTCCTCCGTTTTGTATCCCTAAGATGAAAAGCGGCAGAAGTCCCAAAAAGCCCACCCTGTTCCGGCTTTTCACGCAGTCATAAAACGCGACCGGCAGGCACAGATACAGTTCCGGCACCCAAAAGCACAGGATAAAAAATAGTATGCTTAAGATCCATTTTCTTTTCCTGCCTCTTAAACAAAATCCAAGAGCTCCCTCCACTACACCAAGCAACAGTGCCACGACCGGAGTCATCTCTCCGCCCTCCCCTGTCACAAGCAGGGCACTCATCATAAGAAGTAACCCTTTATCGATCAACTCTGCCATTTGTCTCCCCAAACGTCTTTCTTTTGCATTTCCTTTGTTATCTATTCTCTAAGATACCATGTTTGTGCCCTCTGTGCCATCTTATTTTCTTTTTTTGTGACATTTGTCACCTCGCATACTGACAGTATTCACTTATCTGCCTGCCATTTTTGCATTATACTGCGATCAGAAACATCAGAAAGGAGCTCAATTATGTCAACACCTGTTGTAAAAGTAGAAAATCTGGTAAAACGCTACCATGAGCTGGTTGCTTTGGATCATTTTAATCTGGAGATCAAGGAGGGAGAGATCTTTGGCCTGCTGGGTCCGAACGGTTCCGGAAAGACAACGACCATCAACTGTATCTTATCCCTGCTCTCTTTTGATAAGGGGACCATCGAAGTATTTGGTCAGGAAATGAGACCGGACAGTTATGAACTGAAACGTCAGATCGGCGTTGTTCTTCAGAATGTCGCCGTTTTTGATGAACTGACCGTCTATGAAAACATTGATTATTTCTGCGGTCTTTATATCCCGGATAAAAAGCTCCGCAGGCAGTATGTCGAGGAGGCCATTGAATTTGTCGGACTAACCGATTTCCGTAAATTTTATCCGAAAAAACTCTCCGGAGGTCTGCTGCGCCGCTTGAATATTGCCTGCGGCATCGCACACAAACCAAAACTCATCATTATGGATGAACCAACCGTGGCTGTCGACCCGCAGAGCCGGAACCGCATCTTAGAGGGCATCCAGAATTTAAATGCCCAGGGTGCGACCATCATCTACACCTCCCACTATATGGAGGAAGTCGAGCAGATCTGTACCCGGATCGCCATCATGGATAAAGGTAAAAACCTTGCCATCGGAACCAAGGATGAACTGAAACGCATGATCAAAAAAAGTGAGATCATTTCCATCGACATCTTAGACCTGACCCCGGAGCAGTTAGCCAGGATCCGCCAGCTCAAACATGTTTATGACGTTTCGTTCCAGAACCATTGCCTGCAGATCCTCTGCAATGGCGGAAAGCATAACCTGCTGCATGTCTTAGATTACCTGCAGCAGGAAGAACTCTCCTTTGGCAGAGTCTATTCCGAACTTCCGACTTTAAACGATGTGTTTTTAGAGATTACCGGAAAACAGTTGAGAGATTAGGAGGCGTACCATGTATTTCCATAGTTTTTATTACAGTTTTAAAACACTGCTGCGAAACCGTCCGCAGGTATTCTGGTGTTTTGCATTCCCGATCCTGCTCGCCACCATGTTTCATTTCGCCTTTAGCGGGCTGAGCAGTAATGAGAGTTTTTCCGCGATCCCGGTTGCCATTGTCACCGAAGAAAACACTTCCGACCTGCTGCGCGACCTGTTCGATACGCTTGGGAATCCGGGGGATGACCAGTTTTTAGCGATCACTTATGCAACAGAGGAAGAAGCTCTCTCCCTGTTGGAACAAAAGGACATCGTCGGCATCTTATATGCAGGCGAACAGCTTCGCCTCAGTGTATCCGATCAGATGGTAAATCTACAGCTGGAACAGAGTATCCTCTCCGCTTTTGTCGAACAGTTTAACATGGAGTGTCAGGCGATCCAGACCATCTATACCACACACCCGGAACGGTTTGCCGATGCCATTGCCACACTTTCTTCTGACACGGCTTATTTAAGTGATACTTCACTCACAGGCGGCAGCACGGATGAGGCTCTCACTTACTTTTTTAATTTAATTGCCATGACCTGTCTGTACGCCGCCATGGCTGGAAGCAATATCGCTATCGATAATCAGGCGAACCTCTCCGAGCTTGGTATGCGCCGCAATGTTTCCCCTGTCCACCGGATGATCTCGATCCTTGGCGGGATCTCGGCAACGGTCCTCTTCCAGTTTCTCTCGGTTGTGATCGGTGTCTGTTACATGGATTTCATTCTCGGTGTCAACTTTGGCGATCAGATCAGCTATGTGCTGCTTGCCTGTCTGGTTGGATGTATCACCGGAGTCAGCCTCGGTTTTATGATCGGCTGTTTTGGAAATGCAAGCCGTATGACGAAATTCGGTATCCTCATGGCAGTTGTCATGTTAGACTGCATGGCAAGCGGTCTGATGATCGGAAATATGCGTATACTCGTTGAAAATTTCTGTCCATTGATCAATAAGATCAATCCGGCAGCACTCATCTCGGATTCTTTTTATGCCCTCGTCATCTATCCGTCGCATGAACGTTATTTCACGAATATTGCACTGCTGTTGCTGTCATCCATATGCTTTGGCTTCATCGGCTTTATTCTGGTAAGGAGGAAAAAATATGCAAGTCTTTCGGACATTCTTTAAAATTGCAAAAAAACATATTACCGGCATGACGGTCTACTTTGCCATTTACCTGTTTATCGCAGTAGCTCTCAGCTTTTCTACCAAAAGCTCTATGGCTGCCAACTTCCAGTCAAAGGCTCTTTCCGTCAGCATTCAGGATGAGGACCACTCTGCCGCAAGTGAGGCTTTGTGTGACTATCTTGGCTCCCTGCATCAGGTATCGACCGAGCAGATGAGTGACGAACAGCTTGCAGACCGTCTCTATTACCGCACACTCAACTATGTTCTGCGGATCCCGGATGGTTTTGAGGAAAGCCTGCTTGCTGGAAATTCCAGTCAGTTAATTTCTGATATCAAGATTCCCGGCAGCACAACAGGTCTCTTTGTCGATCAGCAGATCAAACAGTATCTGCAGACACTGCAGCTCTACTTAAGTGGTGGTTTTTCGCTTACCGATGCCATATCCGAAACCGACAAAACCATTCAGACAGCTTCTGCCGTCGATGTCGTATCCTTTTCCGGATCGGGAACTGATGCGATCACCCCTGTTTTTTACTACTATCAGTATCTGCCGTATGTGTTCATCCTCCTTTTATTTGTAGGACTTGCGCCGATCATCGTCATTGAAAACAGCCATGGCATCAAAGAGCGCACCCTCTGCTCCTCCCTGCCGGTCACAAAGCGTAATCTGGCACTTGCCGCTGCATGCAGTATCTACGGTCTTTTGACCTGGCTGTTATTTATGGGAATGGGTGTTATCCTGTACGGTAAAGTTATCTTTGAACCGGTTTCATTGCTTGGCATGTTAAACTCTTTTGTTTACCTGCTCTTTGCGGTTGCAATGACACTGCTGATCAGCCTGTTTGCACCCAATAACAATACCCTCAACATGCTGGCAAATATCATTGGACTTTCCTTATCATTCCTCTGTGGCGTCTTTGTTCCGCAGAACATGCTGTCCGATCAGGTGCTTTCCGTGGGACGTTTTCTCCCTGCCTACTGGTACATCAAAGCCAACAACCTGTTAGGCGGATTTGCAAGTGAACCATTTGACCAGACGGTCTATCTCAAATGTATCGGCATCCAGCTTTTGTTTGCAGCTGCGGTCTTTGCCGTTACGCTGGCACTTTCCATGTATCGGAGGAAGGAGAGGTAGGGGTTACTCCATCCCATACAACAGTGCATTACAGATGGCGGCGGCAATATTGCTGCCGCCTTTTCTGCCACGGTTGATGATATACGGAACATCCGTCTTTAAGATCATCTCTTTTGCCGCCTCTACATTGACAAAGCCGACCGGAACCCCGATGATAAACGCCGGTTTAAAAGTTCCCTCTTCTATCATTTCATACAGTTTTACCAGTGCGGTAGGTGCATTGCCAACGGCAAAGATCACCGGCTTTTCCAAAGCTGCGGCATGTTCCATGCTGACCGCTGCCCTTGTCATGCCACGCTCTTTCGCCTCTTTTGCCACCTGCCCGTCTGCCATAAAACAGTGCACGCTGCCACCGTAAGCCGCCAGTTTCTTCTTATTGATACCGGAAAGTGCCATATTCGTATCGGTCACAATATCAGCCCCCTGCCGGATCAGCTGTTGTGCTGCCAAAACGGCATGGTCTGAAAACGTCATCGTATCGGCATACGAAAAATCCGCACTGGTATGAATGACACGCTTCACAACCTTTTCCGTCTCCTGTGGGATTGTGATATTTCTCGCAAGAAGTTCCTGTGTGATCATATCAAAACTGCGATGCTCGATCTCGGTTGGAAGCACATATTCAAGGGTCGGATGCGCCACGCTCTTCGCCTGATCCGTCTGTACCTTTTCCTTCCCCTCACACAGTTCGGATAATGCCGCAACAAACTGTCTGTTCTCCTCTGCCGTTTTTACCGCGATCCGGTAACAGCCCGGTTTCAGTCCACGGAAATTTTTGCAGTCACGGATCAAAATCCCACGCTCCAACAGCTTTTTATAAAGATCTATTTTCCTATCGGAATGAAACAGCAGGAAATTCGCCTCGGACGGGAACACATGAAAATGTAACCGTTCCAGTTCCATCTTTAAATATGCGCGTTCTTTTGCGATCTCTGCCACAGACCGCGCCACATACTGTCTTTCCTTCGTACAGGCGATCCCCGCCTCCTGTGCAAATACAGACAGATTCCATTCCGGTAACTGCCTTCTGATCCGGTCTGCAAGCTGTTTTTCACAGATGAGGTAACCAAGACGTACGCCCGGTATGGCAAAAAGTTTTGTAAACGCACGGATCACGATGACATTCGGATATTGTTTCAGTTTCCCCACAAACGAATCACTCTCTTTCGCCCCGCTTAATTCCAAAAAACATTCATCGATCACAAGTGTTGTCTGCTTTTTCAGGCAGGCGGCTGCGATCTGCTCTAAAAGGCCGGCATCTACCCGGTTTCCAACCGGATTATTCGGGTTTGCTAAAAAGACCAGTCCGCCTTCCCCGGTCAGGTGGGACAGAAATTCTTCCTGTAAGGTATAACCGTTCTCTTCCCGCATCGGAACACAGGTTACCGGAACTTCCGTCTGCTCTGCGGCACGCTCATAACCAAAGAAAGACGGCACCGGGATCAGGATCTCAGACGGTTTTATGGCACGAAGGATGGCAGGAAACAGCTCGGATGCACCATTTCCAAATACAAGCATGTCCTCTTCATATCCTCCCCATTCTGCCACAGCTTTCGTCAGCTTTTCTGCGAATGGGTCCGGATAGGTATTGCTCTTTGCCACTGCTTTTGTCAGCGCACTTAAAACGCCCTGCGGCACGCCAGACGGATTTGTATTCACAGAAAAATCTAATATGACCTGATTGCGGTAAATGTCTCCTCCATGCAGATTTTCTTCTTTTCTTCCCTCAAATGCCATTTCTTCCTCCTTCTGTTGCTGCCACACCAACATCCTTTTTCTCACAGACTGACCACGATGATCGCTGCCATCACTGCTAGACAGGCGATCTCACAGATCCATGCGGCACGGTACATCAGACGATTGACCCGTCTGATATCCTCTGCCTCCACCGGGCGAATTGCATCCCCAATGTATGGTTTTTCCACTTTTTTCCCAAAATAATACGCATCCCCTGCAAGCTGTATGCCAAGTGCACCGGCGCATGCCGCCTCTGTCTGTGCGGAATTGGGACTTGCGTGCTGATACCGGTCTCTTCGGAAGATACGGTATGCCTCTCTTCCGGAAAATTCCCTGTCTGGAAAGGATGCCGCTACGATCAACAGCCATGCAGAGATCCTTGCCGGGATATAATTTACCACATCATCCAGTTTTGCAGCCGTTCTTCCAAAGAAAAGATATTTATCATTCTTATATCCCACCATGGAATCCATCGTATTGACGGCTTTATATAAAAAGCCCAGGATCGGTCCAAATAATGCCGTATAAAGCATCGGTGCAATGACACCATCCGAAGTATTTTCTGCCACGGTCTCGATCGCCGCTTTTGCCACTCCGGTTTCATCAAGATTTGCCGTATCTCGTCCGACGATCATGGAAACCGCCTGTCTTGCTGCCGGCAAATCTCCTTTTTTCAGACAGGTATATACGCGCATACTCTCGACTTTTAAACACTTTGTTGCCAGGATCTGATAGGTCATCACGCTCTCTACGATCACACCCACTGCAGGATGCAGCAGATATGCGAAAGTCAGTATCCCCACCACACAAAGCCCTGTCACAAGCAGTACGGCAAAAACCAGATAGGTCCCTTCCGTCCGCTCCTTTTTTTCATTCCGCGGTGTCTCTTCCTTATGCAGTTTTTTTTCAAGCCATGCGATCCATGCTCCGACCAACCGGATCGGATGATAGAGCCAGTGCGGATCGCCCAGACACAGATCTAATAAAAATCCCACCAAAAATGCTATGCTATGATATCTCATTTTCCTTTGTTTCCAATCTTTTTATGTGGTCGATACGGATACTGTCCTCTAAAACAGCTCCATTTTTCTCTTTCCTGAAGTGAACCTGCACAAAATAGCCTTCCCCGTTCGGGCACTGATAATCAAAATAATCGCCGGTTCCATAGGAACTGAGCAGTGCCATGATCGTTCCCCCATGGACAACCGCAGCCGCACGCTTCATCGGAAAAGCCAAGACTTCCCGAAAGCCCTTTTGACAGCGCAGGATAAATTCTTCCCTGCTCTCTCCTCCCGGAAAAGGTAAGGTTCCACCACTATCAATCCAGCTCTGATAAGCCGGATCTCCGTTTAATTCCTGATAATTTTTCCCTTCAAAACTTCCAAAGTCCATCTCACACCAGTCCGGCACCACGATCTTTGGCACTTCTTTTTGTTCCCATAACTTCGGATAAATACAGGCGGCGGTCTCCATGCACCGCTTCATCGGACTGTAAAGAAGTGTATCTACCTGTGGGTATCTTTTCGTTTTTAATGCTTCTTTTCCCTCAACCGACAACGGTTCATCCGTTTTCCCAAGATAACGTTTCTCTTTGTTTGCCCTGGTTGCCCCGTGCCGGATGAATATCATTTCTATTTGATCTTCTGTGCTATCCCACATATCACACGCTCCACGCTTTCTGCCTCTTTTGCCGCAAAACACTGCAGTCTGCCCACCTGTTCCCGGTAGGCACGCTCCTTTTCCTCCATCGGCACAATGCCATTTCCGATCTCATCACAGATTAAGATGCAGTCCGGATTTTCCTTTAAAAACTGTTCCAACAGCGCATTGGTATCGCTTCCCTGCTCCATCTTTCGTCTGACCCAGAGCTGCATATTCCGGTAAACCGCCCTGCCATTTATCTGCTCAAAATCTTCGACTGCACCATCACAGATCTCATCCTCTGCTATGGCATATTTTTCTTTTACATAAGCACATTTTCCCTGCGCATAACCACCTAAAATAAAACGCATCGTAAAACCTCATTTCCAGACATTCTGTTGTCTTTTACCCAACGATCCCAAGCAATACGACCAGTACCCCCTCACACAGCGTAAGGAAATATCCGGCAGTATCCCCGGTGACACCGCCCAGTTCCTTATAGCAGCGATGTCGGTAATACAAAAAAACAAAAAGCACACCGACTAACAGGATGCCACCCTTTATCACGGACTGATACAGCATAAAGCCTGCCACCAGAACAAACTGCACCAAAAGAGATGCCTTTACTGTCCGCTCCTGTGCCCTGCTCGAAAACAGATACAAAAGTCCTTCCCTCTTTGCCCCTTTCATCGAAACTGCCGCAGCCCCACTTAAGATCCGGCTCAGAAAGAAGATCGATGCCAGAAGATAGATCGAGTCTTGCCCGATTTCCGAATACCCTGCCAGATAAAGCAGGTAATAGAGCAACAGGCAGATCACCGAAAATGCCCCGATATGCGAATCTTTTAAAATCTCTAATTTGCGCTCCCGTTCCTGATAGGAATGAAACGCATCCATCGTATCCATAAACCCGTCTACGTGAAAACCGCCTGTCACAATCAGTGGGATTGCCGTTCCAACCAGTACCCACGCCAGTTGCCCAATCCCTGCTTTTTCACAGATCCAGTTCCAACCTACAAGTAATGCTCCAATCACAGCTCCCACCCATGGGAAAAAGCAGAAAACATATTTCATCTCCTTTTCCTGCCAGGTAAACTGGGGCATCGGTATTGTCGAATACATGGAAAATGCAATGATCATTGCCTTAAAAAATGTGCTCAATCTTCTGTTCTCCTTTTTGCCATACCGGGATCCCTGCCACAACTTCCACCACCGCATCGGCGCGCTCTGCCAGTTTCCGGTTGATTTCGCCCAGTGCAACAAGATATTCCATTGTGCCATCCTCGTAGCGGATGCCGTCCTCAAACACCTGATTTGTCACGATGACAAGGTGCTTACATTCACTTTGCAATTTTGCCACACCTGTCACGATCTTTTCTGTCACCAGTTCTTTTTCACATGGCACTTCCCCACAAAACATTTCATTTGCGGTCAGATTTGACATGCACTCCAACAGGACTGCCGACTGCTTCCCGCCGATCTCTACCGCTCCGATGCCTTGTGGGGACTCGATCGTAAGAAATCCCTTTCCGGCACGCAGTTTTTTGTGCCGTCCGACTTTTTCTTTGCCCTCTTCTCCGAAGACCTGCATCGTTGCAATGTAATACCGCGTCTCTCCCTGCTTTGTAAGGGATAAAAGCAGTTCTTCCGCATAGGCAGATTTTCCGCTGCCGCTTCCTCCGGTTACTAATATCAGCATGTTTTTTATCCTTTATCTAATAATATCTGTTTTATTATACCTTTTCTATCCTCTTTTTCAAAGTCATTTACCCTAATCTGGTAAATGAAATGTATTCAATGAACCATTTTAAACAATGATATAAAAAGAGGCATCGTGCTTTTCCTTGTAAATCTAGGAAAATACTATGCCTCTCCTTGCTTCTTCCTGTTTTCTCTCTTAAATTGTTTAAATAGTTTCAACTTGAGACCTCCTTTATAATGAGTATAGTAATGGTATATTTTACCCTTGTTTTATTATATATAACCACTACAAAAAATGCAATAAAAAAAGAGTATGCTTTCAGGGTGTAGGATTCTCCAACATAAAGTGTCTTATACTTTGTTTCCAGTGTGATCCGGTTCTTTGATGCAGCCTCTACAGTCTGTGGCTGATATACCGTAATGTTTGTAACTACTAACGAAAGTGCCATAATAAGCACAAGCAGTCTTTTTGTCTTGTGTCTGCCAATAAAGATAATCATCCCAGGCTTCATCAAACCATATTTTCTTCATTCGCAATCATCCTCAATAGGCCCATGTTCAACTCCATTCCCTGCATTGAGTGCATTCATACCACGTCTCAAATGTGCCATATTACTTTCTGAATAAAAAGGATCTACAGAAATCTCAAACGGAATTCTCTTTTCTCTTCCAACTTTTTTTGCAAATACGGTAAATGCTGCACTCATACTTAATCCCAATTCCGCACAAGCCTGCTCCATACTCTTTTTTACATCTGCATCTAATTTGAAATTTACATTAACTGTCTGTGCCATATTCAACACTCCTTTCTTATCTATAGCATATACCTCATTCAAGAAATATACCATTAATATACCATAAATATTCTTTATTTTTTCTTTACCGATCAATTACCCTTTTAAAGGTTCATGAATCTTTTTCCATTTACTTTTTTCTCATTCCCTAAAACCTCGTATACTGCTCCACCTTGATATCCGAAAACGTCGTCTTGTTTTCGTACAACGCCCCGACCGTATCAAGCAGTGAAAACATCAGCACCGCACCGGTTCCCTCGCCCAGTGCAAGGTTCGCATAGAGCACCGGATTTAATCCAAGTTTTTGCATCATAAACTCTGCCGCCGGTTCCCTGCTCTGATGGGAAGCGATCAGATATTCTTTCACGCCAGAGACCATCTGCTCTGCTGCAAATGCAGCCGCTACGCTGATGACCCCGTCCAGCACGACCGGAATATGATACAATCCTGCTCCGATACAGACACCACAGAGTCCTGCAATATCAAGCCCTCCGACCGCACTTAATACAGAAAACGCATCGGCACCTGCACAGGAATGTAACTTTAAGCCGCGTTTGATCACATCGATCTTATGCTTCAGTCCATCCTCACTTAAGCCTGCGCCTTTTCCGGTTACCTGCTCCACCGAAAGACCGGTCAATGCAGCCGCCACAGCCGCGCTCGTTGTCGTATTTCCAATGCCCATCTCTCCGGTAGCAAGCAGTGTATACCCCTTGTCTCTGCAATCTTTTACAACCTCTATCCCGCATGCGATCGCAGTAAGTGTTTCCTGTTCTGTCATTGCCGGTCCTTTTAAAAAGTTTCTGGTTCCATAGGCAACCTTTTTTTCAAGCACTCCTTTGATCTGCTCTGTGGTAGCAATGCCGATGTCCACCGGTATCACATCCGCGCCCACTGCCTTTGCCATGCGGCAGACTGAGCTTTTTCGCTCCCCAAGTGCCTGTGCCACGCATGCCGTCACTTCCTGCCCGGACTGACTGATGCCCTCTTCCACGATACCATTGTCCGCGCACATGACAATGACTGCTTTTTTTTCAAGTGGTACGGTCTCATCCGAAAGGATCGCACCGATTTTCGCAAATGTGGTTTCAAATTCTCCTAAACTGTCCAGTGGTTTTGCCAACGCATCCCAGTTTTGCTGTACTTTGTCATAAATGTTCTGATCGATCTTTTCCAGTGTGATCTCCTGCAGTGCTTCTCTTGTCATCTGTCTTTCTCCATCATCTGATAAATGGCATCCATGTCCAGATATTGGCGCAGGGTGTCTGCCAGTTTATCGTATTCTTTCTCCTTAAATGCCTGATAATCAACAGCACCGGATGTCTCAATGGCAACGCCTTTTTTGTCTGCCAGTGCCTGGACGATCGCCGCCGCGATCCCGTCTGCGTCAAAAATGCCATGCACATAGGTGCCATAGACATTTTCTTTTACCACACCATCCATCCTTGTCAGATCTTTTGTAGTATCTCCGGTACTCTCTGTTTTTATCTGGCAAAAATCCAGTTCCGGTTCTGTCTTTGTACTTCTGCCCATATGGATCTCATACCCTTTGATCTGCTTACCTGACAGGCAGGCAAGGTCTCCTGCAGCTGCCCCGATCATTCCGGTTACCTGGGTTGTGATCTTCTGCCCGGACAATTCCGTTGTAACAGGTAAAAGTTCCATTCCACGCATGTTCCCCCCCTCTTCTACTCCATGAGGGTCACGGATGCTTTCACCCAGCATCTGATAACCGCCGCAGATGCCAAAAACCGGTATCTTCCCGGCTCTTTTCTTGATCGCAGCCTCCAGACCGTTCTGGCGCATCCATTTGAGATCTCCCATCGTATTTTTACTGCCCGGCAGGATAATAAGATCCGGCTCTTTTAACTCTGCCACATTTTTTATATAACGGAGAGACACTTCCTTAAATGGCTCAAACACGGTAAAATCTGTAAAATTCGATATTCTTGGAAAATGGATGACTGCAATGTCGATCGCTTTTTGTTCGGTCTCATCAAACCGTGTGGTCAGGCTGTCCTCATCCTCTAACATCAGCTGCATGTAGGGAACCACGCCCGTCACCGGGATGCCGCCTTTTTCTTCTAACATGCGGATGCCCGGCTCTAAGATCGACACATCCCCTCTGAATTTGTTGATGATAAATCCCCTGACACGCTCTTTTTCCTTTTCTTCCAGCAAAAGCAGGGTGCCAAGCAGCTGTGCAAACACACCGCCCCTGTCAATATCGCCTACGATCAGAACCGGCGCATCCACCAGTTCTGCCAGTCCCATGTTGACAATATCGTTTTCCTTTAAATTGATCTCTGCCGGACTCCCCGCCCCTTCAATCACGATGATATCTGCCCATGTTTCCAAAGATTCGTAGGCTTTCTTAATCTGCGGTATCAGGGATTTTTTATATGCAAAATAGTCCTTTGCACTCATATTTCCAAGGACTTCTCCATTGACAATGACCTGCGACCCGATATCATTGGTCGGCTTTAGCAGGATCGGATTCATCTCCACCATCGGGCGCACGCCTGCCGCCTCCGCCTGCATCACCTGTGCCCTTCCCATCTCAAGACCTTCCTCCGTGATAAACGAATTGAGTGCCATATTCTGAGATTTAAAAGGGGCGACCCGATAACCATCCTGTTTAAAAATACGGCACAATCCCGCCACGATCAGGCTCTTTCCCGCATTTGACATTGTGCCCTGTATCATAATACATTTTTTCATAGAAAACTCCATTTCCAATGATCTTTTCGTTTCCGTTCGTCTGTACGTTTTTCTATTATAGCTTATCGGGTCTTATTTTACCATATTTTTTGCCCTTTGTATCACCGCTGTGCTATAATGTGCATACAGCATATGAAATGGGGGAGATTTATGTATACCGACCATGCCGAGTACTTCTTAGACCAGTTAAATCCTACCTTTCTCTTTACCTGGAAGGGGACACGTTTTACCAATGAGGACAATTACCACAGCCACGACTTTATCGAAATGGCGTTTGTCTTGTCCGGTCATGGCAACTATCGGATTGATGACCGCATCTATGAAGTTTCTGAAGGCGATCTGATCGTCATCAATGCCGGACAGAAACATCAGGCGCTCGTATGTGATACCGCAAACCCGACCACTGAATTTTTTGTCGGTTTTTCTGACATCCAGTTTCCGGGACTTCCGGGGAATCATCTTCCACTTCCTGGCGGAACCCCTATTTTGCATACTACAGGAGATCTCCGTCAGAAATTTTTCAAGCTGTCGACTTCCATGACCGCGGAAAATGCCATTTCCCAGACCGGACGTTATCTGATGTTAAAATCCTATCTGGTACAGATGTTAGTCCTCCTGCTGCGTACCCAGTGCGAACCGGTTCCGATCGACACCGGATATTCCTTTGAAACCTTAAATAAAACCTATATCGTGGAACAGCTTGTCAGTTATCTGGAAGATCATTATGCAGAGAAGATCTCTCTGGATCAGATCGCAGAAAACATGTACTTAAGCCCGTTTTATATCTCCCGCATTTTTAAGAGTGAAACCGGCGACACGCCCATCCATCATCTCATCAACATCCGCTTGGAGCGTGCAAAGGAGCTTTTAGAGCAGGGCACCAAAGGCAGTATTCAGGAAATTGCTGCCGCTGTCGGCTATGATGATGCTTACCATTTCAGCAAACTTTTTAAAAAACGTTATGGCATCCCGCCCTCCCGGATACGCAAAAAAAGCTGAAGTCTTTACGACCTCAGCTTTTTTACTGTATAGGAAATGCACACTTTATTTCATCCTCTAGTATTTCGAGAAATACCATTTTCCTGAAGAACTACTGATCCACAGATAACCCGCATAAGAAGTAGTACTGTTGACAACACCACCACCGGTTACTTTTCCTTTCTTATATTTCGGCACGATACGGAAATAATAATCATATCCTTTTTTGAACTTCTTGTTTACAGTATAGGTATTCTTTTTGGTTGTTCCAACCTTCTTAAATGTTCTGTTGGAACCGTAACCCTTTGTACTTGCCATATAAACGGTATAACCTGTTGCACCGGTTACTTTTTTCCAGCTAAGTTTTACCTTGCTTCCGTTCTTCTTCATGGAGATATCATCTCCTACAGAACGGCAGAAATAATTGTAAGAAGACCATGCACCGTATACTTTCTGGTTGCTGGAAGTATTGATATAAGCTCTGACACGGATCTTATACATCTGGCGTTTCTTTAATTTTTTGTTCTCAACGGTTACGTAATCATAATTATAGCCATCTGTCTGTCCTTTGATCAGGGCTTTCTTTCCGTTATAAGCATAGATCTCATAGCTGTAACCATCTGCATTTGTATTTTTATTCCATGAAAACTGCGCATAGCCTTTTTTTACAGAAGGATTGAAGTAATCACAATCCACACCCTCGATCTTTGTCGGCAGTGTCGGAACATATCTCTTATAGCCATAATTTGCAGAATATTCTGCTGTATATCCTGCCGCACTGATCTTCTGCGGATATACCTGGACTTTATATTCCGTATTTTTCTTTAATCCAGTTAAAGTAATGGAAGTTGTATTTGTCGTTACACTGACACCATTGTCAGAATTATTGCTTTCATCCACATAATAAACACGGTAAGAGTTTGCACCTGATACTGGTGTCCAGCTTAAGCTGATAGAAGTCTCTTCTGCACCGTTAAATGAGATTGCATCATTTGCCATATCTGCCGGTGCTGTTACGACCTCGATCGTATCTGACCACACTACATCGGATGGCATAGTACTGTAAGCACCATTCTCTGTTGCTCCAACGGATACATAATAACTGCATCCCGCACTCAAACCATTAATGGTCTCATTTGTATCAGTGTTACTGCTGCCGATACGACCTTTACGGAAGTTTGCCATATCCTGTGTATCACTGATCCTATACCAGAGATACGCCTTATCCGCCATGACCGTATTCCATGTGATCTTAACGCTGCTTTCCGTTGCATCCACCTGTTTTACTCCTGCCGGCTTTGGTGCAGCCGCTTTGGTCGTAGTAGCAAATACCGCTACAAGACCTACTGTCAGCAGTAATGCAAAGGCAAACTGAAGACATCTTGTCATCTTGACTAACTTTTTCATTTTCTTACTCCTTTTCCTGCCCATTGGGCTTTTTTACATCAAACGATTAAAGTATAGCATGATACCCTGTCAAAAACAAGTACTTCTCTCCCAGTTATCACCCCTTTTTCCATTTCATGACCGGGTTTTTGAAGATCATCACGATCAGCGGAATGACCATAAGAATCCAGGTGATCGGCTCTGTCCAGATAACACCCCAGTAACCAAACATCTTTACAAACACCAGTGTAAAGACAATCTTTGCCGTCAGTTCGATAAAGCTTGAAATGATCGGTGTCACATAATCCCCGATGCCCTGCATCGTATTTCGCAAAATTACAATGACCACGCAGACCATCTCAAAAAGCATATCCACTTTCAGATAGGTGCTGCCCCAGTATAAAATTTTTTTATTATCCGTGCTGGCAATAAATCCGATCAGATAACCGGAAATCGTCTGTGCCATGATAAGGATCGCGATACTCCACAAAAGTCCCATGAAAAGCGAAACCCTAAGCCCCTCACGGATACGGTCATATTTGCCTGCACCATAATTCTGTCCGCCATACGTCGCCATCGTAGAGCCAAGCACTGAGATTGGAAGTCCCCACAGTTCAAATACTTTCCGGGCTGCCGTATGCGCTACAATAATGGTGGTTCCAAGTGCATTGATACCGGACTGTAAGATCAGCGTCCCAAAATTGACCAGACTCGCCATCAGTCCCATCGAAAGTCCACTGCTCAGCAATTCGATCTTCTCCTCTTTTGTGCTGTGGAAATGTGATCTTTTTATATGTAAAACCTCGAATCTGCGATGAATATGGATCAGGCAGAGTAACACCGATAACAGCTGTGACAGAAGTGTCGCCCATGCTGCCCCTGCCACACCCATATGGAATGTCAAAATAAACAGATAGTCTAATCCAACATTGACCACAGATGCCAGCACAAGGAAGATCAGTGGTGTCACAGAATCCCCGATCGCACGCAGCATATTCGCACACAGGTTATAGGCAAGTGTAACAAACATACCAACGACCAGAATACTGATGTATGAATAGGACATATCCATCTGATTTTCCGGCACATGAAGGATTGCCAGGATCGGATGCAAAAAGAAAAACACACCGCATACGATCAGAAGCGCCAGCACATACCCGAGCAAAATACTTCCTGCCACGTTCTGTTTTAATTTTTCCTCATTCTGTGCGCCAAAATAACGTGCTACCACGACCGAAAATCCAAGGGATAGTCCATTAAAAAAACCGGTCAGAAGCGTGTACAGCGTAGATACCGAGCCGACCGACGCCAGTGCCATCTCCCCGATCGTGCTCCCCACGATCTTGGTATCGATCAGCCCATATAAAAGCTGAAAGAGGTTTCCCAGAAAGACCGGAAAAGCAAAGCTTAAGATCAGAGCCGCCGGTTTTCCTACGGTCAGATTTCCATTTTTTACTTTCACAATTTTCCCACCTTTTTTATTTTTTTCTTTACAAGTTGTTATTGTTATGTTATAACTAAGCTGTTTCAAATACAATACATTAATTTCACTAGCAGAGTAGAAATCTGTGCGTCAAGTGCCATGTGAACAGGGAGTTGTCACATGGACGAAAAGTCGGCTCGTTCGGCTTGCGGTACAGGCTTCGCATCCCGCTGCTGCATATCAGAGTACATTTATGTCTCCTTTATGTGGTTTTAGGAAAACTGCTAGAAAGGAGGCTTTTTTTATGAAACAAACAAAAGAATTATTCCAAAGTTCCCTGCATGAACTAAAGAGCACCAAAACCATTGTGCTCTGCGGTCTGCTTGCCGCACTTGCGATCGTACTCAGTATGGTGGCAAGCATCTCGGTCGGTCCCTACATCAAGATCGGATTTTCCGGTCTGCCCAACCGGATCGTCGAATTTTTGTTTGGTCCGGTAGTTGGATGTTTCTTTGGCGGTGCACTTGATCTGTTAAAGTACATCATCAAACCGGATGGTCCGTTTTTCTTTGGTTTTACGTTCAACGCCATGTTAGCAGGTCTCATTTACGGCAGCCTGCTCTATCACAAGCCGGTCTCTCTTAAACGCATCTTATGTGCCGAGCTTTTATGCAAACTGGTCATCAACTGCGGACTGAACACACTTTGGATCTCGATGCTCTACGGCAAAGGATTCTTCGTTCTGCTCCCGATGCGCCTTTTAAAAAATGCCATCATGCTGCCGATTGACAGTTTCATCCTGCTTTTCACTTTAACTTATGCAAGAAAACTGGTGGCACATTTCGGCTTTTACACACCAACCAAGGCTGTCTAGTGCACAACAGTCTTTTCTTTCTTACTTCGCAGGGTGTATGCGCAATCCTTTCGGATAGTGATTTTTCATCACACCCTGCGCAAGTTTTCCCCATCCGATTGAAAATCCATCTGCTAAGATCAGGTACCATCCTTTCTCACCTTCTGCCGTAAAAGTACCTCCGGTGAGATAGGTCTTTATCTCTTCTCCCTCTGCAAAAAGATCGATACTCCGCTTTACTTCATCCGGTTTCAGGGAAAGTGCCAGTGCATGGGACGGTTCAAAACGGTTCTTTTTGATCGTACCAAGATGCAGCCCCGGACGTAAGACTTTCAGTCCTTTTAATGCCGGCATCCCCTTTGGTGCCAGATAGAGCTGATCTCCAAAACGGACATAATCTCCCTTTTGTTCCAGTTGTTTCTGATAGTCCTCTGACAATGTTTCTGTGGCAAATGCAAGAAATTCCGGGGTATTTTTTTCGATTCCGTTCTTACTGTTTCCAGTCACTTCTCCCCGTAAAACTCCGTCCTTTTTTAATACAGCAAGATAGTGACCTTCGCCGTTTACCTTGTGCGGGAACAGACGTATCGTTTCACTCGCCCAGTCTTCTAATCCCGGAGCCATTCCGGGTGCTTTTTTTGTCTTTTCAATCGAAAACTCCGGATGACGTTTTAGAAATCTTCCGATGCTTCCCTCATTTTCCTGCGGTGCAAAGGTACAGGTGGAATAGACTAACCTGCCTCCCGGAGAGAGCATCTGTGCAGCACAGTCTAAGATCTCATCCTGTCTGTCTGCGCACAGAATCACATTTTCCTCGCTCCATTCCTCACATGCATCTTCGTTCTTGCGGAACATTCCCTCGCCGGAACAAGGCGCATCGACTAAGATCCGGGTAAAATAGGAAGCAAAACGTTCCGCTAAGTGTGCCGGGGATTCATTTGTCACAACCGCATTGGTCACGCCCATACGCTCGATATTCTCAGACAAAATCTTTGCCCTTGCCGGATGGATCTCGTTAGAGATCAGGATCCCCGGTTCGCTCCATTCCCCGCTCTTTACTGCCTCATACATGGCGGCTGCGATCTGCGTACTTTTTCCTCCCGGTGCCGCACAAAGATCAAGGATCCGCTCTCCCACTCCGGCTCCTTCCATCTCATCCATCAGGTAGCCGACCGGTGCCATGGCACTCGGTTCCTGGATATAATAAACTCCCGCTTCATGATAAGGATGTTTCCCCGGCGCATCCTCAGCACCATAGCAAAAGCCGTTTTTCTCCCATGGGATCTCTTCCAGTGAAAACGGCAGTTTTCCCCTGATCTCCTGCACCGTTCCCTTGATCGGATTGATGCGGAGTGCCTGTCTTTTTGGTTTTTCATAGCTTTCTAAAAATGCAGGGTATTCCTCGCCTAACATTTCTTTCATTCTCTCTAAAAATTTCTCTGGAAGCATCTTTTGTTTTCCTCTCTCCTTACGAAAAATCTCTGGTAAAAACTTGATAACCATTCCATGACATGAGTTTTTTAAAACAGATTTTTAAACTGTCCGAGCTCTTTTGCCTTGGCATAGATCTCATCACATTTTAATTCCAGATAAAGCTCAAGCCCGGCGATCTCTTCCTCGGAAAAGCCCTTGTTCCGGGTGATCTTGCCCGGCGGCAGGGTTCCCTCTGCCACATCCTCCCCGCGCTCAAAACGGATGGATACTTTTCGTCTGCCATCCACCGATAAGAACCCGGACTGTATCAGTTTTACTTCTTCCTTTTTATTCATCCAATTCTCCCCCGCTTTCTGTTTCCGGCAATGCTCTTAACTGCTCTGCAATCTCCTCATCCAGCCCATCAAGCAGAAACTGCTTTCCGGTCACCGGCTTCTCCGTAAAATCCTGCCGCATCTGTTTTCCTGCTTCGATGATCTCCTGCTCTAACTCCCTTGCAGATAAAAGCAGACAGCCCGCCCCCCGGATGATGATCTGTTCCAGTCCGTCTGAGGTTGCAACGGTAATGCGGTATTTCTTTCCATGCTCATGGGCAAATTTCTCGATATAGGCATCCGCTGTCTCTGCCTCTTTGGTATACACAACATGGATATTGTGATAATCAAAGATCTCCGTCTGATGCCCCTTTAACCGATAGGCATCAAATACTACGATCAGCTCACAGCCCAAAATCCCCTGATAATTGCTTAAGATGTCAAGCAGCCTTCCTCTGGCACTGTCGATATTGTGGTCGGCAAGCTCTTTTAGCTGCTCCCATGCAAAGATCACATTGTAACCGTCGACCAGGAGATACTCTTCTTTTTTCTGCTGCGGTCTTACTCCATAGTTCTGTGTCACAGGAGCTGTGCTTTGCGCCGTCCGCTTTAATTTCCAGTTATTGCGCCCTGCTTCCCCCGATTTCCGGCTGTTCGCGTGTGACGTTCTCGCCAGGATCGCATCGATCTCATCCGTTCCGATCCAGAGTTCCTCTACCGGCTTTTGCTCCATCATGGTCTTCTGCGGTACCCATGCTTCGGTCGCATCACTTTTCTGCTTCCACACGCTTTCCATGTGCATATAGTCTTTGACCATATCCCATTCCACCACAAATCCGGCTCCATGCGCACAAAATACGGAACCGGTCGGATTGGCAATATCCCTTAGAGGATCATAACCGATGTCTGCCACTACTTCTTCTGTATTATGACAGACCTCATAACCCCGCAGGGTACAGCTGATCGAACCGTGTCCTTTGGTGTACGCCGTTACTTCCTTTGCATAATCTCCCAAAGAGGCAACCGGCACTTTTCCGGTCAGCACGGCACACATTGTTCCATCGGAAAGCTGCATCACTTCCGGTGGATTGCAGGTACCTGCCATGCGCTCCATATCCGTCATGGCACGTCCCAGTGACTGCTCCGGCAGTTCCATCCGAAAATCATAATAAGGCTCCAGCAGGACACTCTGCGCCTGCATCAGTCCCTGCCGCACTGCACGGTAAGTCGCCTGTCTGAAATCGCCGCCCTCTGTATGCTTATTATGCGCACGTCCCGACACCAGTGTGATCTTCATATCGGTAATGACCGATCCGGTCAGCACGCCGATATGTTCCCGCTCTTCCAAATGTGTCAGCACAAGTCTCTGCCAGTTGCGGTCTAAAATGTCCTCACTGCAGTCCGCCGCAAAGGTCATTCCACTGCCACGCTCGCCCGGCTCTAACAGAAGATGCACTTCCGCATAATGGCGCAGTGGCTCAAAATGTCCCACACCTTCTATCGTATCTGCGATTGTCTCTTTGTAAACGATCTTTCCACTGCCAAAGGAAACCTCAACACCATATCGTTCTAAGATCATCTGGGTCAGTACTTCTGTCTGTACTTCCCCCATCATCTGGATCTTGATCTCCTGCAGGGTTTCATCCCAGACGATGTGCAGCTGCGGTTCTTCCTCCTCGAGCAGTCTTAATTTCGGAAGCATGCTCTGTGCCGTCACGCCCTCCGGGAGTTTCAGTTCATAATTTAAGACCGGCTCCAACAGCGGAAGGTTTGACTCTTTTTCGCAGCCAAGCCCCTCGCCCGGATAGGTTTTACTCAAACCTGTAATGGCACAGATCGTTCCTGCTGGAACTTCTCCCACACTTTCGAATTTTTCACCGGAATACAATCGGATCTGGTTGACCTTTTCCTCCCAGTCTTCCGTTCCCTGTTCGCCTTTCCCACGCAGCACATCACGTGCTTTTAACACACCGCCGGTCACTTTTAAATGGGTCAGGCGGTTTCCCTGTGCATCCCGCGTTATCTTATATACTTTCGCACCAAATTCCGCCGGGTAAGAACGGTTTTTGGTATAGCGTTCCAATCCAAGCAACAGATTTTCCACGCCATCCAGCTTTAACGCCGATCCAAAATAACACGGAAATACTTTGCGCTCCGATATGAGCCTTACGATCTGTTCTTTTTCTACCCTGTCCTGTTCCAGATAATATTCCAGTACCGCTTCGTCGCAGACGGAAATATTTTCCGCAAAATCAGAATCTGTCCATGCTCCGTTTTCATCGGTCGAAAAATCCACACAGCCGTCCCCGAACTGCGCTTTTAACTCTGAAAAAAGCCGTTCCTTATCCGTTCCATTCTGATCCATCTTATTGACAAAAAAGAAGACCGGCACATCATAACGTTTGAGCAGGCGAAACAGGGTTTTGGTGTGTCCCTGAATCCCGTCCGCACCGCTGACTAAGAGGATCGCATAGTCGAGCACCTGCAAGGTCCGCTCCATTTCCGCAGAAAAATCCACATGCCCCGGTGTATCCAACAGGGTCACATCGGTATCATGGATATGCAGTCTCGCCTGTTTGGAAAAAATGGTAATGCCCCTTTGCTTTTCCAGTTCATAATTGTCCAAAAAAGCATCCCGGTTATCTACCCGTCCCATTTTGCGGATACTGCCTCCAAAATAAAGCATTGCTTCTGATAAAGTTGTCTTTCCCGCATCCACATGTGCAAGGATCCCTACACAGATCTGTTTTCTCTCATTCATGGTTTGCTTCTTCTTTCCTGTATCTTAAAGCCCAAGCCTCCGGTAACGGTTGATACATGCAAATATCTCCTGTCTTCTCGGCTTTGCAAGCCCACACGGCAGATAACTGCTCTCACAGATGGCTGCCATTCCTTTTTGATCCATCACTGCACAAAGTGCATCGACGACTTCCTGCAAGGTCTTTTTCCCGTCAAACAGATGGCAGTTTGCATATTTTAACAGATATCCGAGTGTTGCAAGCTGCTCGCTGTCTGCAAGCTGCTCCACATAGCGGACATCAATGGTCTCCCGGTTGATGGAGATCCCATCCCGTCCCATTGTCTTTATCTTAAGGCGGTTGTCCTCTTTGATCATCTTATCTGCCCGCACTCTTCTGGCAAAATCCGGGCTTTCTGCCTCTTTTAATTCCTGCTCCGGCAGTGGAAACTGTTTTGCCTGTTCTTTGGCAAATTCTGTGATTTCCACCGGCTCATAACGGTTCATCTGGATAATGCAGTCCGCTTTGTGGAAATAGGAACCGGAACTTCCTGCCACAAGGATGGTTGAAATGCCATATTTATGATACAGTTCCCCGATCCGGTCTATAAATGGAACAATCGGTTCTGCATCCCGGTTTACAACACGCTGCATCAGTTCATCGCGTATCATAAAATTCGTGGCACTCGTATCCTCATCGATCAAAAAGGTATGCGTTCCCGCTTCCATCGCCTCAACGACATTGGCTGCCTGTGATGTACTTCCGCTGGCATCGTCCGTGTAAAAGGAAACGGTGTCCTTGCCGTTTGGAAGATCATGGATAAACATCGAGATATCGACATCTCTTATGCTCCTGCCATCCTCTGCCCGGATTTTCATGGCGGTCTCATCGGTTATCACATATTCCCTTCCATCCCCTGCGATATGTCCGTAGACTCCTGCCTCCAATGCCTTAAGCAGCGTGGATTTTCCGTGATAGCCGCCGCCCACGATCAGTGTGATGCCCTGCCTGATCCCCATTCCCTTTATCTCACCGTGATGTGGCAAGGTAAGCGTAACTTCCATGGATTTTGGCGAGACAAACGGCACTGCCTGCTTTAACGGTTTTCCCGACACCCCGGATTCCCTTGGCAGGATGGAACCGTTTGCCACAAATGCGACCAGTCCAAGTTCTTTTAACTGTGTTCTGATATAAGCTGCATCCTCCGCCAGATCGACTGCCTGTTCGATCTCTTTTTCCGGAAGTGCCTTATAATACAGTGTGTGCTTTACACATTCCGGCAAAAAGGTAAAGAAGATCTTTTCCAGTTCCCTTGCATTGATGCTTCGCCCATTGGCAGGAAAACCGACCTCCATGCGCACGACAAGGTCGCCACTTTTCCGGTTGATCTCACAGGCACTTCGTTCCAGAACTTCCTGCCCCGGTCTGCTGACTGCGATCAGTCCGCTCTTTCCTGAACCTTTTGCCTGAAACGATACCTTTTCCACTGCTTTTGCAAACTGCCGCAGCAGATGATCCTGTAATGCAACTCTTCTGCAATCCATTTTCCATAAAGTTTCCGGAAATCCAGCCTGTTTTCCCCGGACATGGATACTGACCCTGGACGGTGCCGCAAACGGATCTCCCTGCACATGATCGATGGAGAGCAGATATCCCGGGAACTCATAGGTTCCTCTCGTCTCTTTGTATGCCGGATATCCTTTATGATCGATACGCCCCAGTAAATTTCTTAAGTCTGTTGCATTCTGCATGTTTTTCCCCTCCATCAAACTGGCTGTTGTCTACTTTGTTCTTGATTCGTGTAACATTTCCATCTTCATGGCATAATAAGACGGACTCATGTCAATATAATGCACATGCGGATTCTCGAAACGCTGCTCTTCTTCCCATACTTCTGTGGCAAGCTGCTGTTTCACATAATCGCGGATCTCATCTAATGACTGTTTCTCCACGATGCGTTTTCCTTTTTCTACAACTTTCTGCTGTAATTTGACTGCATGGCAGTCCTCAAAGTAACGGTTTTTCCACGGTTTTACCGGATCTGCATAACGGTATGGTTTTGACATATCTACGGTCTCTCCGTTACGCACGATCAGATCTGCGATCGAATGTCCGGTCTCATCATACACGCGATATACATCTTTTAATCCCGGATTCGTGATCTTCTCCACATTTTCGGAAACCTTGATACGCGGCTCAAATACGCCATTTTCCTCTACCGCAGCGATCTTATAAACCGCACCGAATACAGGATCGGATTTTGCTGTGATCAGACGTTCCCCGACACCAAAACTGTCAATCTTTCCGCCCTGCTGCAAAATGGATGTGATCGTATATTCATCCAGACTGTTTGAGACCACGATCTTACAATCCTCTAAGCCAGCCTCATCTAACATGATCCTTATCTTTTTCGACAGATAAGCAAGGTCGCCGCTGTCGATCCGGATGCCCTTTAAGCGTTTGCCCATCGGCTCCAACACTTCTTTTGCCACACGAATCGCATTTGGAATACCGGAACCGATGACATCATAAGTGTCCACTAAGAGCACCGTTCCATCCGGATAATTCTCTGCATAATGTTTAAATGCTTCAAATTCATCTTTATAATACATAACCCAGCTGTGTGCCATGGTTCCGCTGACCGGAATATCAAACAGCTGTCCTGCCAGAACAGTCGCCGTTCCCACTGCACCTCCGATGTAGGCAGCACGCGCGCCGTAAACTGCCGCATCCATATTGTGGGCACGTCTCGCACCAAAATCGGAAACAGCCCGTCCCTCTGCGGCACTTACGATCCTTCTGGTCTTGGTCGCAATCAGAGACTGATGGTTTACCTGTGCAAGCAGTGCCGTCTCAATGAGCTGCGCATCGATAAGCGGTGCCACAACTGTGATGACCGGCTCATTCGGGTACATGATCGTTCCCTCCCGGAATGCGTAAATGTCCCCGCGGAACGAAAATTCGCTTAAGTACTCCAGAAACTCTTCTGTAAAAATATGAAGCGAACGGAAATACTCGATGTCCTCTTTATCAAAATGTAAATTTTCAATATACTCCAAAATCTGCTCTAATCCTGCAAAGATAGCAAAACCGCCTCCATCCGGATTGCTGCGGTAAAACACATCAAATGCCACTCTTACATCTTTATCCTGATCATTAAAATAACCATTTGCCATCGTCATCTCATAGAGATCCATCATCATAGTCAGATTTCTTTGCTCGCTTTGTTTCATCGGTTCTTCCTCCCTCTCAGTCGTGCTCTTCCAACTCGGACAATAAGTCTGCCCTGCGGTTTCCCACCAGAAGCTGTTTATTATAAGTCAGATATCGTTCACAGGTATGTTCCGCCAGAAACCATGCAGATGCCTCCCCTAAGGTCAGTTCTGTCACAAACACTACCATTTCCTCTTTCTGTTCAAATGCCTGTTCCATAAAATCAAATGCACATTCCATGGATTTTGCCGTCTCAGTTTCCATTGTCTCCAATGCTCCTACTGCCATGTTAAATCCTGCTTTTGCCTCTGCAAACGCCGCCTTTTTGTCTGCTGTGCCTGTCTGTGGTATTGTCATGCCAAGTTCCCGAAGCAGGCTTTCTTTTTCCCAACTTTCCGCTCTGATATAAAATCCACTCTTTTTTTCCTGCAAAAAGGTATCCTGTGCCTCTTTTAACAATGCCGCATAACACTCTGCTGCATCCTCTGTCTCATCTAATCTTCTCCGGTATTCCTTTAAAAATACATACCACGCATCCGTTTTCCGTTTCTGCTTTGCGGTCTCCGTGCACTTTGTCTGCAACGCATCAAGCAGCAGATTTACCACCGAAAGCCGCTCATCAAACGCCGCCTTATAAATGCGCTCATAGATCTGCGGTCTTACCCTGCCACAAAGGATCTCCTCAATGCCATAATCATCCTGATATTTCTGATACAGTTCAAAGTAAGCGGCTGCATCCTCTGCGACATCCTTATGATGGATAAATTCTCCGATCACGGTCTCATCCAGAGGAAGCCCAAGTTTTTCATAGGTCTGCATCAGGTTGCTTAAGTCTTCCCAGCCTCTTGCCGTGACAAACTGCATGCCATCCACATCCGCCTCGATCCGGTAAAAGTTTTTCGGCCGAAGTTCCAGATAACTTAAGATGGCGTTGTGCAACTGCTGTGCCCTTGCATATTCCTTCCAGACCTTAAAGTCTGCCGTGATCTCCAGATAGCGGACACGGTCTAACGTCACCATGTCAAACTCGCGGACGGATTTATTATATTCCGGCGGATTTCCTGCCGCCACAATGATCCATCCCTCCGGGATCGCCTGATTGCCAAAGGTCTTGCACTGCAAAAACTGGAGCATCGTCGGTGCAAGTGTCTCTGACACGCAGTTGATCTCGTCGATAAAAAGGATACCCTCTTTGATCCCGGTTTCTTCTATTTTCTGATATACACTGGCAATGATCTCACTCATTGTGTATTCGGTCACCGAATACGATCTGCCCTGATATTCTTTTTCCCGTATCATCGGTAAACCGACTGCACTCTGCCTCGTATGATGCGTGATCGTATATGCCACCAGACCGATCTTACATTCTCTTGCGATCTGCTCCATGATCTGGGTCTTGCCAATGCCCGGAGGACCCATTAAAAGGATCGGTCGCTGTCTGATCGCGGGGATCTGATATTCTCCCGCCTCATTTTTCGCCAGATACGCCACTACACTGTGCATGATCTCGGCTTTTGCCTGTTTGATGTTCATCTGTTTTCCCGCTTTCCGTACATATTCTGTCTTTACTATTATAGGGAGGTTGTCTCAAGAAATCAATTCTTTTTCACTCTAACCGCATCCTCATTGCCCAGGGCGGTACCATCTCTTTCTCATAATCCCCCAAAAACAAAAATGCAGTCGGATAATCCGGCCTTTTTTTCGGATAAGTTCCCTTTCCATCCGTAAAATATAAAAGACCACCTAACTTTTTGATCTCTCCCTGACTGATCAGCTCATCCACATAGGAAAAGACTGGGCGAAAATCCGTTGTCCCGCCTCCCTCAATGGAAAAATCTTTTAAGATCCGTTCAAGATCGTCCGTGCCCTTTAGCAGCATATCCCTGCGCACCTGATTGTCGCACTGGATCACGCGGATGCAAAATCTCTGAAAAAAGCTGTTCTGCTCCGCCAGTATCGTATAGGTTTCTCTTAAAAAGTGTTCAACCAGTTCCCCGCTGGTGGAGTAACTGGTGTCGATCGCAATAACAAGTTCCTGTATCTTTTTGCTCTCCTTGCTCTCGAGCGGTTCTATGAGCGGCATATTCCGATAAACAGAAAGTCCGTATACATAGTAACCAAGGTCAAACTCATCCTGATCCACCCGCATCTCTTCCCGAAGCACCGTGAATTTCTGCAAAAAATCCCGGTAACTGCGCCTGCTCTTTGCCGCCTCGACCTGCGCCTCAAAAGTTTCTGCGCCCTCATCATTTTCATCTCCGCGCCTTTGTGAAAGTACCTGGCTTTCCCTCGCGATCTTCTGCCAGCGTTTCTTCTGCTGGCTTGCGATCTGCTGTTTTGCCTGACTGTCCTCTCTTTTGGGCCAGTAGCAATGGTCATCCGTATAAAATTCCCGCTCCAGTGTGATCCGTTCCTCTTCCTCGATCCCATCTAAAAAGCGATAGATAACGGCTGCCGAGATCCCGCCTTTCTGCTCCTCAAGCCTTTTATAGATATTTTGTCTGACCCAGCCTAAGATACGTCTGGTGCAGGGCTTATCCATCCGGTCGATCGTGTATTCCACTGCAATATCACAGGCAAGATTCCACTGCTTTCTTCCCTCCTCACCAACCGTCTCCGGGATCACCCACAGATGGGAATAAATGCAGTGCAGCACGGTGTGCAGATACACCCGGTCCAGATAGGCTGCATTCTTTTTAAAAACAGCGATCAGCCATTCGGCAGGAACATACAGATACGCGCCATCCGTTGCAAACGTGTTTAAAACGCGATCCATTTTTAACCCAAATGCAGACAGTGCCGGTCCCAGAAAGCGCAGATCCATATATACTTCATCCCGCACATAGGAAACGATCTTTCCCGCCATCTCCTCTTCCCACTCTGTCTGCGTCTGTATGTGAGCCATCGTTCTCTCCCCCTCTTTAAAAATCATCAAACGAATACCGTTCTTTTGCTTTTGTGGCAAACAGTTCCTGCTTTAGAGACAGCATCCCTGCTGCCCCCTCTGTCCATTCAATCCTTACCGCTTCTGTGATCGCTTCACCAAGTGCTTCCTCATCAAACAGCTTCCTTTCGCAGAAGAACCGGATTTGCTCCATCTGCCGTTTTCCTGCCAGCGCCTTTGCGATCTCCCGTTTGCGTTTGCTAAAATATGTCTCGTATCTCTCGCGCGCCACCTCTTTTAGATCCACCGGATAGAGCAGCCTGTCTGTCACAATCTTTTGCAGTGTCTTATCATTTTCTTCCGCACACGCCTTTGGAAAGATCGTATCATACTGCACAAAATCCACCGCACCGTTTAAAAAACTCTGTCTTGCACGAAAGCCCTCTCCCTCGATGTTTCTTCCAAAGATATGTGCCGGTGCGATCTCATCATAACTTTCAAAATATTCCGGATAAAAAAGAACCGCTTCCATCTGTCCGTCTTTTTGGAAGGTCACTTCGATATCCCACGAGATCTGCGCTAAGATCTGTCTTAACCCGCTTTCCTCTCTCACTCCCGCCTGCAGTACCAGACATCCTAATCTGTGGCAGTTCATAAACGCATCACTGCCTACCTGCTGCATGTTTTTGCCAATGGTGAGTTTCCGCAATTCCACGCAGTCATAAAATGCCAGATTCCCGATCTTTTCGATCTGCTCAGGCAGTGTAAGTTCCACTAAAAAACTGCCACAAAGTTCTTTCAGTGGCAGCTTTTCTTTGTCCTCGTCCTGTGCCATGACCTGCCACGCAGTATCCTGATCCCGTTTCCATATTGTCGTATGATATTGTTCCGGCAGATGCAGGCTTTTTGCAAAACAGTACGCACCGATCTCGGTTAACGTACAATCCCCGAGCTGCTCCGGCAGCGTAAGGATGGGTTCGCTCCCATAGACACGCAGAACCCTGATTTTATTTTCTTTTGCATATTCCCAATCGATCTGAAGGTAAGTTTCGTGGTTCATTCTATTTTAAGCTCCTGTATAATATTTTATTATTGTATCATAGACCGTACAACAAAAAAACAGGTGTAACGCATAAACTTTCACATTTATACATTACACCCATTATTCTCACAACTTATTCTTTACTGCCAGTTTATATTACAGCCTGCGGTCTCTGCATCCGGAACGGAATAGGTATGGTTGTTTCCACCCTCCCATACGACATTTCCGCTCTCATCTTTTTTGATCGCTTTAAATTCGATCTCACTTCCTGCCTTTAAAGCTGCATTTACAATCCAGGTCGGATAGTTCGGGCAGCTTCCCGGTCCGACTGCCTTTGTGGTATCCCAGTTGCCCAGTTCATCACAGTTTCCTACGATGTAGACGTTCTGTCCCCAGTCTGTCGTTGCATTATTTACCGTAAAGGTCACGGTAACATATTCCTCTGGATCACTGTTTTCATCCACCACATAGATCTTATTGGCATTTCCACCAACCGTCACACGGACTCTGCTGTCCGAAGATACGACTACTTTATCATTTTCATCAAAGACATTGACCAGTACCGTTCCCGGTGTGATGCTGCTCTCTGCGCGGATCTGCATATTCGCGGTAAGCGAATCGGACGAATTGTTAAACGCACAGATCACTTCCTCGCCCACTTTTTCGCCGGCATCCATTCTTCTGGAGAACGCATAGAAATGAGGTGACGACCACATCTCGCGCTGGGTTCCTTCCCGAAGTGCCGTGTACTCCTGCCGCAGTTCGTTTAAAGAAGCGATCAGCTGATAAGTATCCGTATTGGTATTGAAATAGTCTGCGGTCACGTTGCCGTTTGCATCCTTCGTCTGCATACACCAGCGGTTGTATGTGTCTGCAATGCCGCTGATAGCCTGTCCATTGGCATTTCCACGGTTCTGCTCCGTTCCCTGGAACACAACCGGGATGCCGCGGCAGGTATGGATAAAGGTCAGGGCATTCTGCATTTTTGCCACATTTCCGCCCGCCTCGGTAAGGAATCTGTTTCTGTCATGGTTGTCAATAAATGTTACCATCTGATTGACATGGTCGCCATAAAGCTCGTCCTGATCAAAGATCTTTTTCAGTGAGATCTCATCCGTGTTGTCAAAATTCTGCCCATAGGCAAAGTCATTGACGATCGCCTGAAACAGAGGGAAGTCTAACATACCATCTTCCGCATCGTCTCCAACCCAGTCTGCGACAAAATCCACGCACATGTCAAAATTTTCTCCAAACGTCGGAACCCCGATGTATTCCTGTAACTCATGAATGGTCTGCGGGCTCATACATTTGGCGGCATCCACACGCGCTGCATCGGCACCTGTCACGTCAAACCAGTTCTTGATGGAATCAAACACCGCTGTCTTCGCCTCGGGATTGTCAAAATCAATATCATCCAGTCCTCCCAGATCGTGGCTTTCTAACATTGCTGTCGTCTCTGCACTGTGCGGATGTTCAACTGAAAAATCAATATCGCCAAGATTGTGATACCAGTTCACATTGTTGTACGGTGCAACCGGCTGTACCTGGCTGCCAGCCTTTAACGTATCGGTCAGGGTCAGATAATGTGCATTTGAACCGGTTCCCTGCAGATAGTCTCCCACATGATTTGGAACAATATCAAGGATGACCTTGATCCCGTTTTCATGGCAGACATCCACCAACTCTTTTAATTTTGCCTTGCTCTGTTCCTCGTCCTCACATCCAAAATACCGGTTGGCACGGTCCGGGTCATAGACATTGTAACCATGGTAGGCGGTAGGCCACTGCTTTCCGGTCGGATCCGGAACACCCCAGAGCTGCGGGTCTGATACCGGAGAGATCCAGATCGCCGTATACCCCATGCCCTTGATGTAAGGGATCTTCTGTATCACGCCTTCCCAGTCTCCACCATGCATATAACGAAAATCCTCTTCACAGTTTTCGGTATAACGGAATGCCTCCCCTGTAGCATTGTTCGTACTGTCCCCATCATAAAAACGGTCGACCATGATCTGGTACACACTTTCTCCTTCCAGATTTTCCGCCGCTTTTACCTGCCATGGAAACATCGTTAATACGCTCATCAAACTGATTCCCGCCAATGTCAGTAACATTTTTTTGAACTTCATATTTGCTCCTCCTTTTTCTGGAATGCCATTCCCTGCATCCCGTCACAGGAAATGACTGTGCTAATTATCGTCTCCTTTCTCTCCAGATCTACCCATTCCTCATAAGATGTTCCCAGATAGGGACTTAAATCGATCTGACGTTTCTCTTCGCCTGCGTTTAACACGACAAGCACCCGTTCTTTTTCTGATCTTCTCTCAAATACATAAAGTTCCTGTTCATCGATCGCCGCCAGTGTCTGGTAGCTTCCTCTTCCAAGTGCAGTACTTTCCCTTCGCACTGTGATCCATTTCCGGTAAAAATCGTGCAGCTCTTCCGGTCTGTTTTCCCACGGCATACTGCTTCTGTATTCATCCTCGGTCACCCCCATGATGCCACACTCATCTCCATAGAAAACAGACGGAATTCCCATTGCCATCATCATATAAAAGACGGCAAGCCGATACCGATTCTCATCTCCGTTACAATAGGATAAAAACCGCGGCACATCATGGGTATCCAGAAAATTCATCTGCGCTAAGCTCACCTGCTCCGGATATCTTAAGTTCATCTGGCTGACCTTCTCAGCAAAACAGGATACAGAGATCTTACGCTCGGCAAAAAATTCGCGGCAGATATAGGAAAATGTATAATTCATCGTTGAATCAAACTGATCCCCCTGCAGCCACACCGTAGAATCCTCCCAGATCTCGCCGATCAGAAAGGCATCCGGCTTTTCTTCTTTCACCGCTTTGCGGAAAGCACGCCAGAAATCATGGTTGATCTCATTGGCGACATCTAACCTCCATCCGTCTATCCCTGTTTCTCTGATCCAATAACGCCCTACTTCACAAAAATACTGCTCCACCTCCTTGTTCCCTGTATTTAATTTTGGCATCTCCCTTACATAGGCAAATGCTTCATAATTGGGCGGTGTCTGATATGTGACTGGAAAACGGAGTTGATAAAACCAGTCTTTGTATCGTGACTTTTCCCCGTTTTTTCTGACATCCAAAAATGCCGGAAAATCACTTCCACAATGGTTGAATACGCCATCTAAGATAACGCAAATTCCGTTTTCGTGACATTTTTCCACAAGTTCTTTCAGATCCTCCGTGCTGCCAAAACAGGGGTCTATCTCTTTATAATCAATCGTATCGTATTTGTGATACGAAGAAGCCATAAATACCGGATTTAAGTAAATGCAGTTCACCTGAAGTTCTCTAAGATAAGAAAGATTTTCGATGATGCCGCGGATCGTGCCGCCCCGTCTGCTCCTGCAATAAATGCCCGGTGCGGTCTCCACGCATTTTCCCTCCCCACTCAGTTTCTCTCTGTGGTCGGCAAAACTGTCCGGGAAAATGTGATACATGACCATCTGTTTTGTCCACTCCGGCATTGTGATCTGATCTTCCCTCCGGAGATACGGAAACTGAAAATACTGCGTTCTGTGGCACTCCATTTTTTCATCAAAACCATGTTCACTGTAATAAATGACCGTGCCGCTTTCATCCGTCAGTTTAAAATAATAGCAGATCCGCGTGAAATCGCTTGTCACGCTGCATTCAAAATGATCAAACAGCATATCGCTTTCCACACATTTCATAGGAACCGCCTCTACCGTGATCGGTTCTTTCACGCAGACCCTGTCTCCGAAAAACAGTGTCACACTTTTTAAATCTCCCTTTGCTGCCCGCAGGCGGATGACAACGGATTTTTCGCCTGTCATATACGCATCTTTAGATAAAGGTGTATGTAAGATTGCCTGTAAATTCATTGCTTCCTCCCATTTTTCAGCCTTTTACGCCACCTGCCGTAAGCCCGGACACCATATGTCTCTGGATCACAAAAAAGATGAGCAGGATCGGCACGGAAACCAGGATCGCAGCTGCGGTAAAGAGCGGCCAGCTCCTGCTGTAATCATTTGCCTGTAACTGATAAAGCCCGCCTGCCAGCGTGTAGGTACTTTCATTTAACATAAACGTGGTCGCAAACAGGTACTCGTTCCAGACAAAGATCAGTACCATCACCGAAGTCACGATGATCGCCGGCTTTGCAAGCGGTAAAATAATCTTTGTTAAAAGCTGCAACTCGGTTGCCCCATCTAGCTTGGATGCCTCCTCGATCTCCACCGGGATCGTGTCAAAATATCCTTTCAGGTTCTGGATGCTGAAAATGCACATGCTTCCCGCGTAAACTAAGATCAGTCCCCACCGGTTGTTGATCAGATTTAACATCTTAAACAGACGGAAGATCGCAAACATCGTTAAAAGCTGTGGAAACGCATTTAAGATCAGAAGTAATTTCAATGCCTGGATCCTGCCCTTGAACCGGTATCTGGAAAACGCATAGGCACTTGTCACCGAGCACGCCATCGCAAGGATGACCGTTCCCACTGCCAGTACGATGGAGTTCCACAGCCACCGCAGAAACGGCTCTTCCACTAAAATACTTTTATAATGGGAAAACGTGATCTCTTCCGGCAGCAGGGACAACCGGGAGGACAACGCCATCCCGCCACTGCTTAAGGATAAGGACAGTGCATATAAGATTGGCACCAGTCCCAGAAAGCAGAACAGGATAAACATGAGGTTTAATGCAGCAAGTCCTGCCTTTTTTTTGACTTTTTTCCTGTTCATCTCCTACTCCTCCTTAATTCCCCGGTTCACAAACAGGGAAATGATGATGATCAACACAAAAATGATCATGGAAACTGCCGAAGACAGCCCATAGTTATTCGATACAAATGCGTTCTGATGCGCATAAGTTAAGATTGTCTGCAACGTTGCACCGGTCAGTGCCCCCTTCTGCTGTGTCAGCAGATATATGATGTCAAACTGCTTGAATGTCGTAAATGTTGTCATGATAACCGCAGGTGCCATGATCGGCCGCACCGCCGGGATCGTAATATGTAAGGTCTGTTTGAAAAATCCTGCCCCGTCCATCCTTGCACTTTCATAGTAACTTTTATCAATACTCTGAAGTGCTCCGTCAAACATCATGATCATAAAAGGCAGTGCCATCCACAGGTTTAACACCATGCAGGAGAGAAATGCCGGTATATTTTCCGACAGGTAATTCATCTTCTCAAACCCGAGTGCCACCAACACCTTATTGGCAAGTCCAAACTCCGTATTGTAGATCCCGACTTTCCATAACAGAATGGAAACATATGCCGGCATTGCCCAGGGAAACATCAAGAGTGTCTTATACACATTTTTTAAGGTAAGCCCCGGTGCATTTAATCCGAGTGCCAGAAAAAACGCGATGACAACCTGCAATACCATATTCAGGGCAGTCCACAGCAGCGTGGTGAGGATCGCTATTAAAAATCCACTGTCCACTTTAAACAATGCCCGTGCATAATTTGAAAGACCGATGAACTCATACGAATCCCAGTGGAACAGGTTCATATTGGTCAGTGAAATATATCCCGTATATAAGATTGGAAATACAATGATCGCACCGATCAACACGATTGCCGGAAGTGCATTCAGCCACACTGCTATTTTTTTCTTACTTTTCATGCCCATCTACCCTCTTTTTTTACACTACTGCATATCTGCGATCGCAGTCTTTGCAGCCTCCTGATATGTTTCTGCCGCTGTTTTGATGTCATCCCCGGATTTGTTGACTGCTGCAAGCAGACTCTCTGCCGGTCCCCACATAACGCTCATCTGCGGGATGTTTGGCATTGGCTGTGCGGTCTTTGCTGTTTCACGCATTGCCATGATCATATCGTTGGCTGCCACGTCCGCATCCTCATATGCCTTTTCATTGGCAGGTGCACAGTTTGACTCTTTTGCAAGTGCGATCCCGACCTTTTCATCTGCCATTGCCTTTAATACGCTTGCCACGGCTTCTTTTTTATCCTCGGCATGTTTTAACACACCAACCCCCTGCACACCGGAGTACGGAGCCAGCGGATTGCCGTTTGGCAGGGTAAATTCAGCCAGTGACTTGATTCCGTAGGAAATGCCTGCCTCTTTGATCCCGGAGATCAGCCATGGACCGCCGATGATGGCTGCCGCTTTCTGCTCATTAAACAGCGTGTTGCAGGTATCGTAATCTCCCTCACCCATCAGTTCGGCAAATTGTTTGTTATAGGTAAGTGCCTCGATCATCTCGTCCGTGTCAAGTCCCGGATTTGCATCCTTGTCAATGATGTAAGCTCCAAATCCATTGATGACCGGTGCCACATTATATGCTGTGGAATGCTGGTTTACCACGGCATAAGTTCCGGCTGCCGTATCGGTGTGATCCTGCATGTACGCATACAGCTCATCCGTTGTGGATGGAACCTCGCCCTCCCACAGATCCTGATTGTAGAGGAATAACAGTGTCTCATAATAAACCGGAAGCAGATACTGTGTATCCTGATAGATTCCTGCCTCCACCGTCATCGGAAGCAGTCCGTCCAGTTCATCCTCCCCGATAAAATCTGTGATCGGTGCAAGGATGCCCATCTCTGCAAACATTCCAAGTGAGTCATGTGCGTAAAAATAAAGATCCGGTCCATTTGCAGCATCATTTCCGTAGAGTTGGAGCTGATCGGTCAGCCCTGATTTCTTCTCAAATGATACGGTAATGTTCTCATCCGAAAGTTCCTCATTTACTTCGTCGGCGATCACCTGCATGATGCTCTCATCTCCGTCATGCCAGATCGTAACCGTCTGCCCCCCGGATGAAGTATCATCTTTTTCTGTCTCTTTCTCATCCTCCGTTTTTTCGGAAGATCCGATCTCCTGTTTTGTTTCCTCTCCCATCGTGTCGGTGTTTCCACATGCTGCGATAGCGGAACCTGCCAATACCCCACATAACATGATACAAAATTTTCGTTTCATATTTTTCTCCTCCCTAAGAAAATGTTTTCCTAATTTTTTTGTGTTTTTTGTTGCTTTGTAATTTTATTTAATCACTTTGTTCTTGTTTTTCCAATACTTTTTGTGTTTTCTTACTTGACTTTGTTAGGAAAACGCTATACTATTTTTATGAATTTGTGCACTATTTACTCTTTTATTATCCAGAAAAATACATACCGATTTTGTCGAAAAATGGAGGTTATCATGACGATCACGATCCGCGAGGTTGCAGAAGCCGCCGGTGTTTCGGTTTCTACCGTTTCCAAAGTCATCAATGGGAAAGGCTCGATCTCAGCCGCGACTGTTGCAAACGTAAACCGCATCATTGAAGAGCTTCACTTTACCCCAAACGCAAGGGCTGTTTCCTTTGCCAAAAAACTGACCAAAAATATCGTCTTTCTCACTTCTCTTGAAAAGGAAGAAGCATATAAAAATCCGCACATGTTTGATATCATGTGCGGTGCTTACAATGAACTGTCAAAATACCAGTACAGTATGACTTTGGTGGATACTTCAAAAGATGCCTATCCGGGTGAAACCGTGGAAAAAATCATTGCCATGGGAGGTGCGGATGGCATCGTCGTCCATGGTTCCGCCCTAAACGATAAGACGGCAGATCTGATCTTAGAACAGAATTTTCCCCATACCATCATTGGAAATCCGGGGTTTGACAACCAGCTCTGCTGGATCGACACCAACCACACCTTAGGCGGACAGTTTGCTGCAGAGCATCTGCTGTCGTTTGGCTACAAACACATCGCCTTTATCGGCGGGAAAAAGACCGATTTTATCTCACAGCAGCGTTTAAAAGGAGTACGACAGACCCTGTTAAAGGCAGGCCACCGCATGGATGGCGCGCACATCGTCTACACCGACTCCAGTCGTCAGTCAGCCTATATCTCGACAGAGAAACTGCTTTCCTTAGAAACGCCCCCAGATGCCATCGTCTGTGAAAACAATAATATCGCACTTGGTGTTGCAAAATATCTTGCCGCATCCCACCTTCGTATCCCGGACGACATTGCTTTCCTTACCTTTGACCGCTACCCTTATACCAGTATCATTGATCCGTCCCCGACGATCATTGATGTTGATGTCTATGACATGGGTGTGCAGGCTGGCAGCACACTTGCAAGGAAACTGGAAAATCCGTCTCTTCTGGTGCAGAGTTTTACGACACTCCCGATTTTGATCCAGGGTAAGACCACCGGAAAAAAGCAGCACACTTCTACATGATCTGTGTCATACCACCAAGCAGGATCGGACGGTTCGCCCGATAAATGGTCTCAAACTGTGACATCGGCAGCGGATTTACGCCCAGTCCTGCTTCGATCGTATAACCTGGTCTGTCATACTCTTTTATGAACCAGTCTTTATACCCCGCATAGGCAGATTCTGCCGGTGTAAGTTCCACTGCATAGCCGCTGACCCTGCCAAAATACTGCGCGATCTCTTCTGAGCGTACCGGCTCATAGTCCAGATATTTCCAGTAAATGACTTCTCCCTGTGTATGGTATGCCAAAATCAGTTCAAACTCATGCTCCCTTGTAAACTCATACATAGCAATACTCTCCGGCTCTGTCAATGGTGCCATGCCGACATAATCGCGCGGTGCCGGTTTCGTGTAGCCTTTTGCATATTTGATCTTTCTCGCTTCCTCCCAGCTTGCCGGGAACTGCAGATTCAGATCAACGCCGTCCATATTTGCCTTCCATCCATCCGGAAACGGGATATCCGGAAAATCCGCTGCAATACGGACTGCCTGCCGGTAGAAATCTCCACTTGTCAGCACTCCGTTGACCAGATCGACTCCATCGGGATTTACCATCGGAATTAAATACAGACTGAACCGCTGAAACAATTCTTCCACCGGAAATTCGCTGTTTGCTTCGCCCCGTAATGCTCTAGCATATTCTTCTCCATACTCTTCGGCAAATTTCAGTAAAACCGGAGTCGTAATGCTCTCATTGGCATGAAACGATGCGTTATAACAGACTTCCTTCGATCCATCTCCCAGTTTCAGGTACAAAAGTTCCTTTCGCATGACACTTTTTCCGATACTGCCAACCGAAAGAAACGGATATCTGACCTTAAGTCCATCCACGATATACCCTAACAGCTCCGACGTATACCTGACATTTTCCGGTACAAGCGGAAAACCAAGCGGTATCTCAAGAACTGCATCCACCTGGAGATTCTTGGGATCGATCAGCGGATTTGCCGTAAGGATCGCCTGTTCTGTCGTTTTATATTCCTTTGCGATCCGGTATAAACTGTCACTCTCTGCGATCGTATGCTCCACATACCCCTTTAAATAGGGCTGCAGCTTCTTCCACACATCACGATTGACAATACACGCATCTTTTTCCCCCAGAAAAGCCTGCAGATTTCCGCAGGTTTCTCTTCCGAATATTCCATCCACTCTGGTCGGATAGTTTGCCCTGCTCAATGCCAGCTGCAGATACTCCACCTGTGTACCGCGGTCTCCCGGAAATAAATAATTCATTCATCCACCTGTTTTTTCAACTCTCTTTTATGATATGAAAGTTTCCAAAAAACGTTACTTTATCTCATAGCGGATGTTATCCATCCAGAATTTTCCGTTATCGGACGAATCAAACGTAAATACAACACGTCTGACCTGTTCTAAATTAAAATCCTCCGTCTCACAGGTAAGGTCTTTTTGCCGGATGGCTACGGTCTGGAACGGATATTTCCACTCGGCATCTTTATACAGATACTGGATCTTGGAAAGCCGTACCGGATAGGAAGGATGAAGAGTTACCAGATCGCCCACTTTTGCATAAGCACGGTTTCCGGCTGAATCGATAAAGTATACCGTAAAGTCAAGCACTCCATCCCCCACTGTCTCCTGCTCCTCATTCAGGTTGCAGATATCAAATGAAAATGCTCCCCCGCTAAGATCCCTGTTCTCCCCAAACACGATCTCATACTCTGCCTCTCTTGTATGATCCCACTTCAGATAAAGTCCATGATTTTCACGTTCTCCTCTGTTCTCATCCGAGTCAGTAATCCTTTCTTCCGTCCACATTGCCATATGTACTGCATCACACACGCTTCCATCTGTCGCTGTTGTCACATCCGAATCCTCTTCAAAATCCGCGATCAGCCGGGATGACGATGTATCATATTGCTGGGCATACAACGTCTTTGGCAGATACCTCTCATATCTTCCCTCATCATAAAGAAGGCTCTCATACGTCGTATCTCCCTTTAATGTGACATCAAAAAATGCCCTTGAAAATACCTTTAAAAGATACTGCTGCTCGTCCTGTGAGATAAAGTCTGCAACATTAAGCCACCAGGAAAACGGCGGCTCCATGTCATATTTTCCCCACAGCGTATTGAACTGTCCATGATTTGCGCCCGCAAGATAAAGGGATATCTTTCTATAATCTCCCTCGCCTGTAAACGACACATTTTCGTACTGTTCATTTCCCATGAAAACAGAAACATCCTGATCGTTCGCACCCTGGATCACCATATAATTGACATCCGAAAGTTCGACCATATGGTCTGCCGGCTCATACTGTCCATAAGAAGGGGCAACCGCAAGCAATGCCTTGATGGAAAACGGATAGTTTAATTCAAACATGCCATTGCTCGGATAATTTTCATATTCGCTGAACAGATATGCATCCGCGATCATCTCCCCGCCTCTGGAATGACCTGCCAGACCGATCTTCTCAGGGTCGATCTTCTGATACAGCGGGCTTTCCGCATCATGATTCCACTGCAGGATCATTTTTATATTTTCTAACAGAAGGATCGCACGCCCGTCATTTTCTCCACTGCGCTCATTTAAAGCATTTTCATCCACCGACACAAAGACATACCCCAATGAGGCAAAATAAGTTCCGAGGTACTCATACCCCAGATAGGACTCTTCGGTAATGCTGTGATTGCCATGTGCTATAAAGATCACCGGACAGTCTGTTTCCTCTTTCGGATACCAGATTTTTCCTGCTACCGGCACTGCCTCCAAATCCTCGGACTGAAAGAAATCGCGGTACCACTCTTCTATCTCTTCGCTCTCCATCACATAGCGGCTCAGATCGACCGGTTCTGTTTTCAGATCCGCATCCTCCCGGTTTGAATAACAAAGCGTTTCCACCGTACAGGTTCCATTTCCCCCATAGGAAGCAAAACCCTCCCCGACTGGATTTTCCACCTGTTTTTCCTCTGCCAGATATGTTTTGACATAAGTATCCGAAAAGCCCTCCGAGCCTAACAACCATATGAAAAAGGCCGTCACACCGCCTGTAAATGCACAAAGCAATACTACACCCGCTTTACGCACGCGTTTTTTTAAGAGCAGATACGCACTTTTTACAAACAATGCTGCCGCAAAAAAAAGGAGTAATACGGTTAAAATTATCTGTTCTTCCTTTGCTCCAATACTCCCATATTCCGCTGAAACATATAACATCGTAAGGTCTGCCACACTCCAGAACAGACTCTTTCCATCACAGATCACGATCCGCCGCAAAAGCCACCCCGCAAGCATAGAAAAAAGGAGCCCCACCGGCACTGCCAGCATGACTCCGATCATCCAGCCAAGCCACGGTCTTCTTACCAGGGATGATAAAACATTCCCCATAAAAACACCAAGAAACAAAAGTGATGCCGCATGGAACCATTTACTGCTTCCCGCAAACCCACTTCGTATCTTTCTGACCTGATCTATGATATCCTCTTTTCTTTTTTTTATCCTTTGTCTGATCTCCATAAAACGCTGACTCCTGTTTCTTTGCGCAACGCCACAATCATTAGAAGTACCGTGATCCCTTCCGCCACCGGAAAGGCAAGCCATACTCCATTTAGTCCAAAGAAAAATGACATGATAAACGCGCTGAGGATGATTGCAACGAACCCTCGTAATATTGAAGTGATAAACGCCCATCTTGCCGATTCAACGGCACTGAGCACTCCGGTTCCCACGATATTGACTCCCGCAAACAAAAATCCGATAAAGTATAATCTTAATCCCGTCTTGGCGTACTCTGCCAGCATGGGATTTCCTTCACTGTTAAAAACGGCAGCGATCGGCTCTGTAAAAAGAAATACAAATAGGTAGATCACGATCGCAAAGACAAGTGCGGTACCTATTCCAAGATACATGGTCTGTGTTACCTTTTTCTCTTCTCTCTTTCCATAAAACTCACTGAGCAGAGGCTGTGCTCCCAGTGAAACGCCATTGAACATAGATACTGCAACCAGTGCAGTATTGGCAACCACGCCATAGGCAGCCACACCGATATTTCCTGCAATCCGCAGAATGATCGTATTAAAGACCGCAGTTGTCACCCCGGATGAAATCTCACCCACAAAAGCGGATACGCCAACCTGACACGAGCGGATCAGCCGCAGAACGGATGGTCTTACCGGTTTTAATACCACACCGCACTTTCTGGAACAAAGATGCGTACAGCAGATCAGAACACCGATCAGGGGAGAAAATGCGGTTGCAAGTGCTGCCCCCTCCATTCCCATGCCAAGTGGAAACATCAGAATATAATCCATTACAATATTAAACAGGCTGCTGAACAGAGTCGCTGACATCGCAACCGAAGGTGCCTTATCATTCCGCACAAACGCATTGCAGATATAATTCCAGATAAAGCACGGGGCAAACATCATGAAGATCCGGGTATACGGCGCACCGACTGCAATGATCGTGGCATCTCCACCCAAAAATCCCACGATCTTATCCGGGATCAGCCCGCCAATCAGCATAAAAAAGATACCGATCACGGTTCCAAAAAACAAAGCATTGAAAAAGTAGCTGTCCTTATCCTCTGCATTTCTGCTGCGTGCCACGGAAAAACGGATGCCGGAACCCACCCCGATCATCGATCCTATCGCAAAGATCAGACTGTAAACCGGCAGCACCAGATTTAATGCTGTGATACCGTTTGCCCCCACTGCCAATGAGATAAAAAAGGTATCTGCCAGAATATACAAGGACATTCCGATCATTCCCAGTACATTTTGTGAGACATATTTTGTAAACTGTTTCTTTACCGACATTTCCTGTTTTCTCCTATCTGTGTTTCCATGTTGTTCTTGAAAACAGGATCAGAATCGGGAAAATCTCCAGACGTCCTGCCAGCATATCCATGATCAGGACAAGCTTGGAAAACATGCTGTATCCGCCGTAATTGCAGACAGGTCCCACGGCATCGAGTCCCGGTCCGATATTATTGACACAGGAAAATACTGCTGATATATTCGTAGTGATCGAAAATCCGTCGACCGAGATCAGTAAAAAGCTGATGACAATGATCAGCGCGTAGGCAGACAGATAAGCGTTCGTATTTTCGAGCACTTTTTCCTCCACCATTCTTCCGTTGACACGGACGATCTGCACTTTTCCCGGATGAACGATCTGCTGCACACTGCGGCGCAGATCCTTTAAGATCAAAAGCAGTCTGCCACATTTAAATCCACCTCCTGTACTGCCTGCACAGGCTCCCACTAACATCAGGCATAACAGGATCGCCTTGGAAAATCCCGGCCACAGATCAAAATCTGCCGTCGCATATCCGGTCGAAGTGACGATACTTGCCACCTGGAAAGCAACGTGGTGCACCGTTTCCCGGATAGTCGGATAATATCCTTTTAGATTCCATGTAATAAGCAGAATACTACCCACGATAATGCCAATATAAAGGCGCAGTTCCTCGTCTTTTAACACGCTCTTAAACTGCCGTATGAGCAGCAGATAATAACAGCTGAAGTTGATACCAAATAGCAGCATAAAAACGGTACAGACATTCTGAATGTAAGGGCTGTAGCTTGCGATACTGTCGTTTTTAATACCAAAGCCACCGGTTCCCGCCGTACCAAATGCAGTACAGAGTGCATCAAATAATGGCATTCTTCCGATCAGAAGGAATACGATATTTATAATGGTAAGTAAAATATACATCAGGTATAAGATCTCTGCCGTCTGTTTCATACGCGGTACAAGTTTTCCAACCTTTGGTCCCGGGCTCTCTGCACGGAGCAGATGCATGGTAAATCCCTTGCTCCGCTCATCTCCGCCGGACACTGCAAGAAGGAATACCAGCACTCCCATTCCTCCTACCCAGTGGCTGAAACTCCTCCAGTAGAGCAGACCCTTTGGCATACTCTCCACTTCCGGTAAAATAGAGGCTCCTGTTGTCGTGAAACCTGACACCATCTCAAACAACGCATCAATATAATTTGGTATGGCACCGGAAAAGAAAAACGGAAAACATCCTAAGATACTCATAATGATCCAGCTCATACCAACGCAGACCATTCCCTCTCTTGCATAAAATCCACGTTTGGCATCCTTTGCCCCATGGAGTAAAATGCCGGAAACAATAAGCAGTAATACTAACGTTTCAAGGAACGCCACGACCACTTTTGTTTCCCGGAAAAACAAACTGATCAGCATTGCCGGCACTAAAAATGCCGCTTCTGCCAGCAGAATCTTTCCGATAAATTTTCGCATCATTTTATAATTCATTTTCTGTTACCTATACCTACTCTTCAAAAATATCGTTCAACTGATACATGACTTTATTCACGCTCGTAACAATGATCACGGTATCCCCGATCTGATAGAACGATTCACCGCTTGGGATCTCCTGTTTGGAGTTGTGCGTAATGCAGACGATCAGGACGTTCTTTTTCGTTTTCAATGTCTTTAACGGCTCCCCGATATGTCTGGTATTTTTGTCTACCTTAAACTCCACTGCCTCCATCTGACCATCCGCAATGGAATGTACAGAAAGTGCTGCCCCGGTCTGGTTTTTCATTGCACGGACATAACGCACGATCGTGTTACAACACAGATCTTTCGGACTGATAATACTTCCGATGGAAAGACTGTTTAAGATATGGCTGTTTCCTACACGTCCCACCTTCGTAATGATCTGCGGTACCCCACAGCTTGTTCCATATAAAGAAATTACCATGTTCAGTTCATCCAGTCCGGTCAGTGTTACTAAGGCATCACAGTCTGCGATTCCCTCACTGTCTAACATCCGCTCACTGCTCGCATCCCCGTGCACAACACAGACGCCCGGCAGCATGGCAGATAACTGGACACACCTGTCGTAGTCCCGTTCGATCAACTGTACGGAAATTCCGTTCTTCTCTAATATTTTGGCAAGATAGTAGCTGACTCTGCCACCTCCGCAGAGCATTACCCTTTTTACTTTATGTGTAATGATATCAAGGCTCTTTAACAGGATCGTCAGATTGTCAGACGATGCTGTTACAAAAATGCGGTCGCCCTCGAGCAGAACAAAATTACCATCCGGGGCCACAGCGGTTCCGTTCCGCAATACGGAACAGACAAGTACCTTACACTTGATAATGGAGTCCAGATCATTTAACGGCTGGTTACAGAGCTTGCTGTTTTTATCCACGCGCAGCTCTACGATCTCCACTCTTCCCTTGGCAAAAGTATCTCTCTTTAAAAATCCCGGATATTTTAACAGTCGTCCGATCTCTTCTGCCGCCTGTTTTTCCGGATTTACGGTAAGAGAAAGCGCAAACGTATCTCGCATCTTTACGATCTGGTCTGTATATTCCGGATTTCTTATCCTCGCTATCGTATGCAGATTTTTGTTCATCCCATGTGCAGTCAGACAGCAGAGTAAGTTGATCTCATCTGCACTTGTCGCTGCGATCAGAAGATCCGCCTCTCCCACACCGGCCTGTTCTAATACTTCCATTGTGGCACAGTTTCCCTGTACTGCCATAATATCGTAAGTCTCTTCCATTGAGGCTAAAACCTTGGGATTTGCATCCACCAGTGTAATGTCATAACCCTCCGCAGAAAGCTGTTTTGTCAATGTGGAGCCGACTTTTCCGTCTCCCGCTATGATAATTCTCATCTCTGTGAAAACTCCTATCTGTTCTTACTTCGTTCACTTGCGTGCTTACGCACATTCGCATTCACGCATTCGCGCACTTACGTATATTCGCGTGTCCAAGCGTGTAAAACCTCTGAACAGAGGTTTTACACGCTTGGGGGCATTCGCCCTATCCGCTCTCTGTTAACATCGGAAAATCATGCAAGCACGTTTTCCTCGTTATCAGAGATCAGACACTGCTCATTGCTATTCACATTATACCATCTCTTTTTTTTTGTGCAACCGGAAAGAGAGGTTATGTTGATCCTTATGTCATTCTTAGCGGTTTGCTGATTTTTCATACTGGCTGTCACACTCTGTGGATCTGCCATAAATGCAAAATCGGGGATGGGAGTTTTTTCTCCCATCCCCTGCCTTATTTATTCATAATAATAGAATGTTTGCGGAGCGCGCATTCTATTATCATGATCAGTCTCTTTTTACATGGAATGCGTTCATGCCCGGGTATACTGCTGCCTCTCCCAGTTCTTCTTCAATGCGGAGAAGCTGATTGTACTTTGCCACGCGCTCGGTTCTGCTCGGTGCTCCTGTCTTTATCTGGCAGGTATTTAATGCAACTGCAAGATCCGCGATCGTGGTGTCCTCTGTCTCGCCAGAGCGGTGGGATGAAATTGCGGTATAGCCTGCCTGATGCGCCATCTTGATTGCCTCTAAAGTCTCTGATACGGAACCGATCTGGTTTAATTTGATCAGAATGGAATTTCCACATCCAAGTGAGATACCTTTGGCAAGACGTTTGGTATTCGTTACAAATAAATCGTCTCCGACCAGCTGTACTTTATCACCTAACTCTTTTGTCAGTTTCTGCCAGCCTTCCCAGTCCTCTTCGTCTAACGCATCTTCTATGGAAATGATCGGGTATTTCTCAACCAGTTTTTTCCAGTGTGTGATCAGTTCTTCTGAGGTGAATTTTGTACCTGCTTTTGGCAGTATGTACTCGCCTTTCTTTTCCCCTTTCCACTCGGAGGATGCTGCATCCATTGCGATCCTGAAATCTTTTCCAGGCTCATAACCTGCATTTTGGATCGCCTGTAAAATATATTCGATTGCTTCCTCATCGGATGCAAGGTCCGGTGCAAAACCTCCCTCATCACCAACGGAAGTTGCAAGTCCTTTGCTCTTTAAAAGAGCTGCCAGTGCATGAAAGACTTCTGCACACCATCTTAAGCACTCTTTAAAACTGGATGCACCTACCGGCATGATCATAAATTCCTGCACGTCCACTGTATTTGCCGCATGTGCACCACCATTTAAAATATTCATCATTGGAACCGGAAGACGATTTCCGGAAATACCACCCAAGAAGCGGTACAGCGGAATATCCAGTGAAATAGATGCTGCTCTTGCTGCCGCAATGGAAACTGCAAGGATAGCATTGGCTCCAAGTTTTGATTTGTCACTTGTTCCGTCTGCCTTGATCATTGCTGCATCAATGGCATAGATGTCGGAGACATCCATTCCCTCTAAGGTATCATTGATGATCGTATTTATATTTTCCACCGCTTTGGAAACTCCTTTTCCAAGGTAACGGTTTTTATCTCCATCTCTTAACTCTAATGCTTCAAACTCTCCGGTTGAGGCTCCGCTCGGTGCCATACCTCTTCCAATGGTGCCATCTGCCAGATAAACCTCTGCCTCTACCGTAGGATTTCCTCTGGAATCTAATATCTCTCTTCCGATTACTTTCTCAATCTCCAAATAGTTCATATCCCTGTGTTTCCTCTCTTTCACGATTGCCAGGCGCCTTCTTCGGAAGTGTCGATTTCTTCCGAAGAGGAGTCCTTAAATGATTTACACTATAGTTAGTTTTATCTAACCAAAGTTATTATAAACATACCTTGGGAAATTTCGCAAGCATTTCTTTTCTACTGATTTTTTTTATCAAAGAGTTTCGCTTCAGCTGCATAATCTGCTGTATTCTTTTAATTTTTCTTTTGCCTGTGGACTTAAATATTTCGGCACCGCGATCTGCACCACAGCATACAGATCACCATGAACGGACGGATCTCTCATGGATACGATTCCTTTTCCGCGCAGCCGGATCTTAGTTCCATCCTGTGTTCCCTCTTTGATGTTACATTCCACGTCTCCGTTTAACGTATGTATCCGTGTTTTTCCGCCAAGTGCGGCTACCTCGTATGGGATCTTTACTTTTGTATAGACATCCATTCCCTTTCGCTCATAGCCTTCTTTTGGAATGATCTTTACTGTCAGAAGCAGATCTCCCGCCCTGCCATCACTTCCTGCGTTTCCTTTTCCACGCAGCCGGATTGTCCCGCCATCATCAATACCTGCCGGGATCTGCACTTTCAGTCTTGTCTCGCTTCCGTCCTCTTTCTTTAAACGGATCACTTTTTCACATCCAAGTGCCGCCTCATCAAAATGGATGCTTACCTGCGCCCGTGCATCACTTCCACGTCGGACTTCATCCCAGTACCCACCCGAGCGGTGTTCCCTGCCAAAAAATTGGTCAAACATATCGCCCCACCAGCCATCATTCTCATCCCCTCCAAAATGGAAGGTCGAATATCCACCGGTTCTTCCTGCGCGGTCGGCTGCTTCTTTGGAAAATCCCTCTTCAAATGCCATCGGACCGTAGGTATCATAAAGTTTTCTCTTTTCCGGATCACTTAAAATGGTATACGCCTCTGTCACTTCTTTAAATTTCTGCTCTGCCTGTGGATTTCCCGCATTGGTATCAGGATGGTACTTCTTCGCCAGTTTCCGATATGCCTTTTTTATGGCAGAAGCTTCTGCATCCTTTTGCACACCAAGCACTTCATAATAATCCTTTTTCTGTGTCATGGTACTCATCACCTCCAAAGCTTTCTTTCCAATACAAAAGAGGAGCGATACCGCCCCTCTTTGCTTTGTCTTCTATATTATCCTTCAATGGCGATACATTTTGCTCTCTCCACTTCCGGTCTTGCTTCCTGTTTCGGAACCGTCAGCTTCAATGTTCCGTTTTCGAACTTCGCCTTGATATCTTCCTGTCTCATGTAATCTCCTACATAAAAGCTTCTGCTGCAATTACCACGGTAACGCTCCCTGCGGATATAATTGCCTTTGCTGTCTTTTTTCTCCTCTTTCTGTTCTCTTGCTGCTGTGATGATCAGGTAACCATCTTTCAATTCCCCTTTGATCTCATCTTTTTTGAACCCCGGCAGATCCATGACGATTTCATAATCCTTTTCATTTTCCATGATATCTGTTTTCATCAATCCACTGGTCTTATCATTTACTCCCTGATCGTATACCGGGAAATCAAAAAAATCATTTAAAAAAGTTTCTCCAAAAATACTAGGCATCATCATATGTCATCTCTCCTTCCTTTGTTCTGAACCTAATATAACACTTTTATTAGCACTCGTCAATAGCGAGTGCTAATAATTTTTATAAACTTTTTCTAAACTCTTATTCTTTTCATCATTCCGGCAGACTCCCCGCCACACATAACGTTCCCCACCCGATCTGCGGATTCGGATAAACCGGTAAGATCGGCAGGTGGCGCGCCCCGCGGATCAGATACGCCTTCAACTTTTCGCCATAGAGATAAGGATCATTTCCCTCCACGATCCCCCATTCCATCAGAAGTGCCGCTCCCCCGGTCACAAACGGCGTTGCCATCGAAGTCCCACTGCGCGTCACATAGCCACCTCCTGGTGCACAGGATGTGATCTCCACACCGGGAGCGGCAAGATCCGGTTTGACCTGATTCGTCTCTCTGGTATATCCTCTTCCCGAAAAGGCAGCAAGTTCTCCGTATAACGCATCATACGCCGCTACTGTGATCACTTTTTCTGCGGTAGATGGGATCGTCAGTGTTGTCTGCTCGGTCGGATATAGAAATCCGGTCCCGGCATTTAACACACCACCTGCCGGAAGCCACATATCGTATTGCCCCCATACGACTTTCTGCGGCATAAGCCGGATGGAAAAAATGCCACTGTCCAGATAGTCCCCCGCCGGTAAAAATTCAAAATAAATTTCCTGATCCCTGCTGTAGGGACTCGGCATCCCATAATAGAGCAGGATCTGCGTATTTTGTATCCGAAACCGCTGGATTCCCTGCTGACTTCGGATTGGTCCAATAACGGTTCCATTTGGATGTACAAGGGAAACCGCGATCTCATCCGCATAAGACTTCCAGATCTGGAGATTCAGCCCGGTTTCATATGCGCCAACGGATAGTTCCACCTCTTTTTCCCTGCCCTCCTGCAGTCTTCCTGATGTGTGGGTCGCTGCCGCGCCCTCGTTTCCACTCCCGATCACAACGGAAGTGCGCCAGCGGTCTGCCATATCATTTAAAAAGGTTTCGATCAGAGACGTCCCGGAATGGGAACCATAGTTATTTCCAAAACTCAGATTGATCGCAAGCGGCCGCCCCAGTTCCTGTGCCGTGCGGATGCAGTAATCTACCGCCTGCATCAGTTCTGTCGTTCTCGGGAAACCGCCCTCTTTCTGTGTTCCAAGTTTTACGATCAGAAGATCGCTTGAAAATGCAACACCGCGGTATCGTCCCATCGATGCCCTGCCATTTCCTGCTGCAATTCCTGCCACATGCGTTCCGTGCCCGGAATTATCCCGGCTCGGACAGATCTGATTTCGTTCACGCTCCGTCGGCTGCTCTAATGCGCGGTTTATGACATTTTCCGAAAAGACTGTTCCAAGCGAAAATCCCTCCGGCGCACCTAAAAATCCAGTTTCGCCCTCTGCACCGGAAAACGGATCTGCCACACTTCCCGATCGAATGGTCTGATCCCACAACGATAAGATCCGCGTCGTTCCATCCGGGTTTCGAAAGTCGGGATGCGCATAGTCGATCCCCGAATCGATCACCGCCACTAACACACCTCTTCCGGTCAGATTACTTCTTTCTCCCTCTGCTCCCCCTGTCTGAAGTTCTAAAATACACGAAGCACGTTTCCCATTGTTGACTGCAAAAAAAAGCCGCTTCGGTTTTTCCATATATTCGATCTCATTGAATGCTGCCACCCGTTCGACCAGTTCTTCCGGTAAAACCAAAATGGCATATTCATTGCTCAGATTCGTGACCTGTATCCTCGGATAAGCCTCTGGGAAGCGCAAAGAAAGCAGCTCCTGCAATGCCTCGCCGCTCCCCGTATATTTCACGATCACTTCCCATGTATTCTCCTCTGTGTCATACCCGACATCCAGATCCAGCGATTTTTCCCGCTCCTGCTCCGTTGCATCCAATGCCAGATTTAACTGGTTTTCCATTTTTTCATTCTGCATGCAGATCCTCATTTCTGCTATCTTCCTTCTTACTATTCTATTCCGCAGGATCCTTTGTGATATTTTATCTGTTTTTGCATATATTAGCTAAGAATCATTCTGTCTTTCCGGACAGAATCTACGTTATGAAATGGAGAATTGCTATGTGTGGAATCGCAGGATTTTGTAACTTCAAACAATCCTATCTGGAAGAAAAGCCTTACTGGGAAACAATCCTTACCCAAATGAATACCTCTCTATCGCACCGCGGCATGGATGATTCCGGTGTCTTTTTACTGCCGCATACCGGATTTTCACACGCCAGACTGTCGATCCGTGACATAAAAAACGGTGGGCAGCCCATGACGCGTCGTACCGCTTCCGGATCTGTCTATTCGATCGTCTATAATGGAGAAATCTACAATACAAAAGAGCTTTCTTCCGCGTTAAGATCCGCAGGTTTCCGGTTTCAGACCACCTCAGATACGGAAGTCATCCTCTATGCCTACATTCATTACGGCATGGAATTTGTTTCCAGACTTAACGGCATCTTTTCTTTTGCAATCTGGGACGGCAGCAAAGATGCACTCTTTTTATACCGCGACCGGGTCGGTGTGAAACCGCTCTTCTACAGCCGATTTTCTGATACGCTGCTTTTTGCCTCGGAACCAAAGGCTCTCTTTTGTTATCCCGGATTCACTCCAGCCATCAATGAAAACAGTCTTCAGGAACTCCTTGCCATCGGTCCGGCACGAACACCCGGAAACGGTGTCTTTGCAAATGTAAACGAAGTCGTACCGGGGCATTATCTCTGTTTTACCAGATCCGGCATGGACGATCATCTCTACTGGGATATTCCGGCAAGGGATCATAGCGATACTTACGAAGAAACTGTCCGAAAGACCGGCGGTCTCATCCGGGATGTCATAAGAGGTCAGATGGTTTCCGACGTCCCGGTCTGTACGTTTCTCTCCGGTGGGATTGATTCGAGTATTGTCACTTCCGTCGCTGCTGCCTACTTAAAGGAACACGGAGAAATGCTTCATACCTTTTCGTTTGATTTCTCCGAAAATGACATCTACTTCCAGTCAAACGCCTTTCAGCCGGAACGCGATCTGCCGTATGTCAGGGAAATGTTAAAATTCTGTCCTACCGAGCACACTTATTTAGAATGTGATGAAAAGACGCTCTACACCATGCTTTTTGATGCCGTCACGGCAAAAGACCTCCCGGGCATGACCGATGTGGATGCCTCTTTGCTCTACTTCTGTTCTCTCGTTGCCAGACAAAACAAAGTAGCACTGACCGGAGAATGTGCCGACGAGATCTTTGGCGGCTATCCATGGTTCTACCGGCAGGAACTGTTAAACCGGGATGGTTTTCCATGGTCAGATGACATCGGCGCCAGAACCCTGTTCTTATCCGAAGAGTTTCTCCGCCCTCTGCACTTAAAGGAATATTCCTATGCCAGATATCAGGAGACCGTGGCAAAAGCTCCGGTTCGAAGTGATGACAGTAAGGAAGAATCCAAACGCCGGATCGTTGGCTATCTGAACATCAAATGGTTCATGCAGACCCTCCTTGACCGTATGGACCGCACCAGCATGCACTCCGGTTTGGAAGCGCGCGTACCGTTTGCCGACCACCGGATCATCGAATATGTCTTTAATGTTCCATGGGAAATGAAATACCAGAATGGTGTGGAAAAAACGCTGCTGCGTGATGCCTGTGCCGACCTGCTTCCTCCGGCACTGCTGCACCGCAAAAAAAGCCCTTATCCAAAAACTTATCATCCAGGCTATGAAAAACTTTTGACAGAAGGCATGAAACGGATCTTATCTGACCCGAACGCCCCTATTTTGCCAATGCTGGACAAAAAAAAGGTGCAGCAATTCATGTCTGCACCAAAGGAATACGGAAAACCATGGTTTGGCCAGCTTATGGCCGGTCCACAGCTTCTCGCATACTTCATCCAGTTCAATGCCTGGATGGAACAATATCATCTGTCCTTCTAAACAAATTTTTTTCTTTTTGCAACAACGCATACCAGGACTGCTGTCAGTGTTCCGGTTATCATTCCGGCAAGAACATCTGTTGGATAGTGAACACCGACATACAGTCTTGAAAGCATGATCAAAAATGCCAGCACCAGTACCGGAACTCCCGCTTTCTTCGGACAAAGGATAAAAATCACCACTGCTGCCGCAAAGGAACTTGCCGTGTGTCCGGACGGAAATGAAAAATCCGGCTGTGCCTCAATCATTCTATGTAATCCCTCAACCACTTCATAGGGGCGTGTCCGTGCCACAACATTTTTAAGAAAAACATTGTTGATCAGAAATGATACCAGCAGAGAACACCCGGTCAATAATCCGATCTTTCTTGTTTTCTTTAGGATCAGTAACACCACTGCCAGTGTGATCCAGAACCATCCCGCATCCCCCAGATGCGTGATAAATTTTATCACCGGTGTGAGTGCATCCTGCCTTACATGCTCCTGGATCCAGATCAGGATATTTCCATCTAATTGTAAGAACTGTTCCACTTTTTCCTCTCCTTATTGCATATTTTATTAAAATATATCCTGATTTCTTGTGCCATTCTTGGCCTGATAAAGTTTTTCATCGGCAAGACTGTAAAGCGCGGAAATCTTCATCCCCTGCTCATAGGATGCCACTCCACTGCTGAAAGAAAACTCTGCCTGTTTTGTTTCCCAGATAAATGCCTTATATTCTCTGCGCATCTTATCCAGAGCCTCCCGTACCTCCGTCTCTGTCCATTCTGGCAGGATCAGCATAAATTCCTCTCCTCCAAACCTCACTGCGATCCCCTGTCCTCCTACATGCATTTTTAAGATCTCCGCGAAACGCTCTAACACTTCATCTCCAAACAGGTGACCATAGGTATCATTTAGTTTTTTAAAAAAATCCAGATCCAGCAATGCAGCATAAAAATGCACCTGATCTTTTTTTATCAGATGTTCCAGATAATGGTTCAGATATCTCCGATTGTACAACCCGGTTAAAGCATCATGATCTGCAGCAAACTGCATTTTCTCGCTCATTTTTTTTAATTCTTCATCCTGCCTTTCCTTCTGCCAGTTCAACAGGATCATAATCGCAAAAACACAAACCAGCACGATCATCAAAGAACATACCGTAGTGCTGAATGCACTCTGCTTGGATACCTCTTCAATTTGGATTGAATGACGATATGCCAGTACAACTACTGTCATATCACATAAAAGCGCAAGAACCGCTATGATAACTGCCTGCGCTGCTGGAAGAAAAATTGCAATGGCAACGATTGCCAGAACCATATAAACTATGGTTCCTGATTGATAAATATAGTAGAGCGCAGGAAACTCTACGAAGGTAAGCAAGTAAATCAAAAGGCTGGCTATTCTCTTCGTATTTCCTGCTCTGATGCCGATCAGACTTCCAAGGAGAATTAGCAGGAAACAAATCCCACAAAAAATAGTCGGTGCACTAAAACCATAAATATACGCATTTCCGATAAAACCGGACAGATTCCCGATACAGGCACCCAGTGCCAGTGTATAAAACTGACGTACGTTGACGTCTATGGATGTGTCAAATAAATGTTTCACTCTTTTTACCACTCCACTCTTTCGAACTGATAACGTAAGTATATCCTATTTTTTGACATTTTTCAACACAGACAAAAGTACGACACCTACTGCGCCGCTGTCAATACCCGGTAAAGTATGTCAGCAAGCGGTATCATCGCATTCATCGCTTCCTCAAGCGTATTCGTCTGCGCCCCGACTTCGATCAGAAGTGATTTTGGACAGTAGTGCATATTATAGCGGTAACCTTTCAGATAAATTCTCCTGGTCAGTCCCGGATAATATTCCGCTGCCTTTAATTGCATCTGAAAAGAAATGGCAAGGTTATCCTCAATGTAAGGATTATAAAGATAATCGATATCGCCCAGTTTCGTTGTCCGGCTAAGGCCATTAAAAAACATAATTTGTGCCATCTTAACACCATTTACCTCCGTTGCAAGATGCGTATCCTCCCGAACTCCGTCCCGGTGCAGGTCAATGACGACCTCTACCTGCGGATTTTCGCTCAAAAGCTGCTCCAGGGCAGGTCCCGCCTTAGAATACGCATGATCCCTGTCATCCACGTCATACTGTCCCCTGTGATGAATGACAGAAAGTCCATACCGTTCGGTCAGAAGTTTCGTCAGATAATCCCCTACTCCAACCACGGACGTATTTTCATCTCCCGGTATCGAATCTGCATATCCTTCCTGGGAATGGGTGTGATAGATCAGTATCTGCGGTGTCGTGGCATCATGGCTCAACCGGCAGTCCTTTCCGAGCAGCTGCTCCACATTCAGCTGGCTTCCCGTGATCGTGGTCGTATTGTCAATCTGATAGAAGTTCTGTACCAGATAATCAAAATCGTTCAGCTTTTCTTTCACATACTGATTTTTCTGCTCGCCTGTGACGATCTGGGAATATATGGGTTCAAATGCCTGCGCCTGTGATACATTCTGGGCTATTGCTTCCGATTCTGCTGTTTCGGATGCTATATTCTCCGGCGTGCCGCTCGTTTCCGATGCTGTATTTCCTGACATGCTACCCGCTTCCGATGCCGTATCCTGCCCAGGCGTGCCATTCGCTTCCGCAGGCGCAGCATCCGGCTGGCTTGTTTCCCCCTGGCTCGTACCAGTATTTTCGGGAAGGTCGTCTGTCAGTGTCCCTGCCTCTACGAAATTGCCGTTCTCATCAACATAATTCTCATCGACTGCCTCTCTTGCCAGAATATCTTCATAAGATAATGCACTCTCCACTTCCGGTGTGTAGCTGTCTTTGGTTTCCTCACTGACCACAGACACTACCCCTGGCAGATACAGTTCCAGCAGTTCCTGATATCCGGCAATCTTTCCGCGCATGCCTATGTATTCCCACAGTCCCGACTGCTCTTTTATCCCGATACATAAGTACAGGACTGCAAGACCGAGCAGCAGCCGGATCGCAGTCCATTTTCTTTTTTTCTTTTTCCATGAATGATAACGATGTGCATACATACTACACTCTATGCCACACGCATCTTTTCTATGCAGGCGAATTACAGAACCGCTCTCCTGCAAACGCCAGATTTAAGCCCTCCGAGATCGTAAAGCTGAGCCGTTTTACCGATTCATCGATATCTTTTGGCGTTACAAACATCGCATTCAGATTCGGGGATAAAAGCTCCCGGATCAGTTCATATTTTTCGACTTCATTTAATTCTCCAAGGCTGTTTCCAAGTCCTGTCAGCGTCTTGCTTTCTGACATGGCACGGATCAGATTATACATCGTGTCATTTACGATAGTTGCTGCATCCACGACGGTTGGTATGCCGATGGAGATCACCGGAACAGACAGACTTTTCTGGTTCAATCCGTGCCTGTGATTTCCAACTCCGCTGCCTGGATTAATGCCGGTATCTGTTACCTGTATCGTACGGTTCAGCCGTCTGGTGCTGCGTGCCGCCAGCGCATCCACAACGACAACAAGATCCGGTTTTGTCTCATCTACAACTGCCTTTACGATCTCAAGACTCTCCATTCCGGTCTGCGCCATAACCCCCGGTACGATGCTGCTGATCCGGTTCATCTTATCCGTTCCAAACGCATATTTCCCATATTCCCTCACGATATGCCTTGTAATAAAGAGATTATCCACCACGCGCGGTCCCAATGCATCCGGTGTTACCTCCCTGTTACCAAGCCCTACGATTAAAACGGACAACTCCTCTTTTTTACAACGGATCAGGCTTTTTATGGTCTTTGCAAGCTGCACTGAGATCTCTCTGTGATAATCCTCGTCCTCTTCGTCCATATTGCCTGCTTCTATGGTAATATACGTTCCTTTCGGTTTTCCCATCGTCTTTGCCCCATTTTCCGTCTCGATCACTACGGTACTGATCACAAGCTGATTCCCGATCTTTTCCTCCAAAAAGCGGACCCCTTTTAAATCCACATGGTCCTGTTGCATTTTCTCCTGCGTCTCTAACGCCAAATCCGTCCGAATCTGATACATACTGATATCCTCCACAAATCTCATGTTAAATAAAGTGTGTATTTCTTTCGTTACTCTGCTTCTTAGTTTTTTCATAAAATAATAAAATTATCCATTTTCTTATCATTTTTTGGAAAAAAACAAGTATTTTTACTTGACACGGGAAGTAGAATGTCCTAAAATACATTAGTGTGTTTACATTGAACTGTCCGTGTCCGGCTTTGATGTAGACTTCCGATGTAACGCAGATGCGTTACCATTCTAAAACATAAACATAGTATAATTGGAGGTGTACCAGGTTGGCTAATATTAAATCTGCAAAAAAAAGAATTTTAGTAACAGAGACAAGAGCTGCTAGAAACAAATCTATCAGAAGTGAAGTAAAAACTTCCATCAAAAAAGTTGAGGCTGCTGTAGCTGCAAACGATAAAGAGGCTGCAAAGGCTGCTTTAACCGTTGCTATCTCTACCATCGAGAGCGCTGCTTCTAAGGGAGTTTACCACAAAAACAACTCTGCTAGAAAAGTTTCCCGTTTAACAAAACTTGTTAACGCAATGGCTTAGTTATTTTTCATAAAGAAAACCACCAGTACCGTCATGCTGGTGGTTTTTTTATATCCAAAATCTTATTGTTTTGCACTGTACTTCATCAGGAATAACTCGACTGCCATCTGGTCATCCATTCTGCCGGTCTTTACTGCTTCTTCTAACTCTGCCCCATCGCACAGTGCCTGTTTTAACTGTTCCATCGTAAATCCCTTTGCCTGACTGACATTTTTCCGGACTGCAAACGGCGGGATACCCGCCTTTTTTGCCATCGTCTGCTGGTCTAAACCTTTGGCTGCCATATCGCGGATGTGAAACAGGATCTGGAACTGTCTGGAGATCAAAAACATGATCCGCATTGGCGGCTCTTTTAACGTCAGAAGATCATAATACAGATCCAGTGCCCTTCTCTGGTTGTGCTCTGCAACCGCATTTACCATTTCAAAGATCTTATTGGTCGTCTGCTCCGTCACAACCGCTTCCACATCCTCTGCCGTGATGACATCGCGGTCTAAGGTATAGCAGAGCAGCTTTTCCAGCTCCCTGTCAATATTTCCCATATCCGTTCCAGTTTTAGTCAGAAATAACTGCATCACAGAACCGGTAATATTTTTTCCTTCCCTTTTCAGTCTGCCTAAGATCCATCTCGTCAGAAGTTCCTCCGTCTGTGGCAGAAATTCTACGATCCTTCCAGACGCCTTCGCCGCCTTATACATTTTAGAACGCTTGTCGACCTCATCCTCCACAAAAATAAAATGGGTTGCCGGTGCCACCTGCGGGAGATATTCTGCCAGCTCTTCGCAGGCATTTTTGAAAAATCCGCTGTTCTCGATCAGGATCACTCTGCGGTCTGCAAAAAACGGCAGTGTTTCCGCCAGATCAATGATCTCTTTGGGATTGATGCTTTTTCCTTCAAATGCACTGAAATTCATCGTGTCACCTTCCGGCACCATCGCATGTTTCAGCTTGTCCTTATATTGTTTTTTCAGATAGGCTTCTTCACCATACAGCAGATAAACCTGTGCGAACTGCCCTCTCCTGATATCTTCATCTATATTTTTCATCATCGTGCTTCGCTTTCTATGAACTCCTTTCTACTATACTGAAAAATGCAAAAAGAAGCAAATCTTTTTTGTGGTTTCACGCTGACCTGTCCGTTTTCCATCGTATAAAACAACCGGTCACAATTTTTCTTTAACCGCTCCACTGCCTCCTTCCCCGGATGACCGTAACGGTTTCTCTTTGCACAGGAAACGACTGCGACTTTGGGCGATAATGCCTCTAAAAAGTCATTTGAATTGGAATAATTGGAACCATGATGCGCCGCCTTATAGATTGTAACCTGCCTTAAATGTCCGGTTTCCACCAAAAGTTTTTCCTCCTTTGCACTGATATCCCCACTGAACAATACGGATATTCCGTTTTCCTCATAACAGACGACCAGCGATTTTGCATTTTTATCTCCGGTCAGATTTTTTCCCGGGGAGAGCACCGTCAATGCCGCCTCTCCAAGATGTAACACATCTCCCTGATTCAAATATAACAATGCCGTTCCATTCTGTTTTGCCCGCTTTTTTAATCTGACAAATGCTTCATCCTTTTCCATTTCTTTTGCAAAGACCAGACTTCCAATGTGATAGCCGTCTTCTAACAGTTCTTCCAGTCCCGAAATATGGTCTGCATCCGTGTGCGATACCACCCAGTAATCAACCTTTCGCACTCCCTTATATTTTAAAAATGGCTCCATCCGGTAGGCTCCCACACGGGTTATATTCGTACTTCCTCCATCCACCATAAGGGTCACACCCTCTTTCGAGCAGATGTAGCCACAATCTCCCTGCCCCACATCCAAAAAGCTGATCTCTGCCTCTTTGGCTGGGAACAGAAAACATAACAGAAAAAGTGCCACACCGCCTGCCATTCTGACATACGCCGTAAGAACTGCTTTTTTCTTCGGTTCCTCTTCTGGCTCTTTTCGGTTCTTTTTGCATTTCTCTCTATAACAACTCCATGCCACATAAAAAAGCAGGATGCCATAATAAACCAGAAGCTTTTGGGGCTCCGGTCGTCCAGTGATCAAAAGCGGACACGGAAGCTTTTTTACCAGCCCGCAGACCGTTTCATAAAAAAGCAGTAAAATACGGCAGGGCAGAAAACATGCACTGGCAAACGTATGGGAAAAGAGCCCCACCACGCCCCCCGCGATCCCAAAGCACAGTAAAATACTTACAAAAGGCAGCAACAGAAAATTGACCAGAAGCGCATATATCGGTATCTCGTAATAATACCAGGCCACGAGCGGCAACGTGGCAAGCTGCAGTGCAGCTCCCATCCTGATTTTTTCCCTGATTTTTTCCCGGTTTTCCTCCTTTTGCTTTGATGTTTCTATATTTCCAAATAATCCAACTGCGATCACCGCCGCAAACGAAAGCTGAAACCCGGCATAAAACAGGTAGCCTGGATTTTCAAACAATAGCAGCGTAGCAGCCACACCCGCAGCATTTAACAGATCATAGCTTCTTCCTGCCAGCTGTGCTAACATCCACAGGAAAAACATACAGACAGCACGGATGACCGACGATGTTTCTCCTGTCATCTGCGCATAGGCAGACAAAAGCAGGACAGATGGAACCATCGCACCTAAGAAGCCAGTGCGCAGTTTTCGCATTGCCTTATAAAACAACATCCCTATAATGGAAATATGTAGTCCACTGATCGCCAGAATGTGCGACAGCCCCACCATCTGATAGGACTTTTTGATCTCGGTCATCAGCTTTGTCTTATCGCCCAAAACCATGGTGAGCAATACGCCCGCCTCTTTTTGCGGCAATAAATTTTCATAGACAGCAGATATTTTTTCCTTTAGCTGATACAGAGTTTCTCCAATCTGCAATCCAGTTCCGCTATGACCAAGCACCTGTGCCTCTGTCATTTGAAATTCGATCCCCATAGCAGGATAAAAAGAAGCTGGATCAAAATTTCCCTCATTGCGTGCCTGTTCAAAAAATTTTATTTTTCCTTTTAGTAAAAGCGTTTCTCCAATGGAATATAGATCGGTTGTGAATATTACCTGGACCCTTCCCGGATAAGATTTTGGAAAGGTAAGAATCTCTGCCGTCTGTCCGGCAGAGGGTTCCTGTCTGATCTGACAGGAAGAAAGTTCATATTGATATGTGTTTTCTTTTTGTTGTTTCTTTACAAGTTTCCCCTGTAAATAATAAATGTCCTGCTCATTTAGCCGCAGTTGTGCCGTCCTCCTCATCTGCTCCAACCCGCTCTGTCTCTGATAACTCAAAAACATTGCAGATGTGGCTGCCGCAAAAAGCAGGAGAAACCACACGCTTTGTTTCCTGCCTCTTTTTCTGCCATAGAAAAACAGCAGACACACAAAAACGGAAGGCAGCACACCTAAAAACAGAACATTACTTTGGTAGTGTGCAAGCAGGATGCCAACTGTCATCCCCACCGCTACACTGCAAAATAAACGTTTTCCCAAATTATTTTGTTTCCTCCGTTGTCTCTTCTGTGATCACCGGTGCAACGCCTACCACATAATCAAGGTTGCGGTCATACATCTGGGAGAGTTCAAAATGGTCACGGTATACCCCGCTGGTATCTCCTTTGACGGAGATCTGCACTTTATTGATGGTTGGAAGTTCTGTCAGCGAATCCACGATCGAATAAATAACGATTGCCTCGTTGATTTTATAATCCTGGTTTCTGAAATTATCATCCAGGCTGACATAACATACACCATCCACAACCGATACCGTCAGAAGTTTTGTTCCCTCCGGCAGTGCAGATTTCATACCATCCTGCTCCGGTCCCTCTAAAAGCTGCTCCATGATCAGTTTTTCCAGTGATATATTTCCACTGTAATAGACATCCTCCCGCACTTCCTTGACAAGTCCGTCTCCCTCTTCGTTTGCAAAATACAGCGTAAGTGTCGTATTCTGGATAGAATTGATCTGCTCACCCGGATTTTCAATAAAGCTCTCCTGATTCATGCTTCCGATGATGGTTCCTCTGGCATCCTTGAGCGGCTCATCATCCACATAAAAAGTCACACAGTCCACACCATCAATCTGTGTCATGGTGCGCACCACAGCCGCACGGCAGAGTACTTCCTCCACCGTATTCATATTATTATAATCCGAATCAAAATAAATAGATAACAAAGCTCCATCCAGTGACCAGTCTGTCACTTCCACGTCGTTTGGGATCGTTTTTTTGCACTCCACCGTATCCGGATCAGAGCTTAGCATTGCCAGAAACTCTTTTATCATTCCGTCAACACTCGTGTTATCTGGTTCATAAGGCATTTCCACGATCCCTGTTTTCTCTTTATTCAGATATTCAATATGATATTTGCTGACGGTCTGTTTCCCACCACATCCAAGCAGTGTCAGACATGCCAGAACAACTGCCAGTATCACACTTATGTTTCGTTTCATATTCATCCATTCCTTTAAGCAATATAGTTGAGTGGGATCCGGACATTAAAGATCGTCCCTTCTCCCTCTGTACTAAATACTTTGATCGCGCCACGGTGCATTAAGATCGCATTTCTCGTGATCGCAAGTCCCAGTCCGGTTCCTCCGATCTCTCTGGAATGTGATTTATCCACACGATAAAAACGCTCATAGATATGTTCCAGCGACTCCTCCGGTATTCCAATGCCAGAATCCTCGACTTTCAGGTAAAAATACTGATGGTCTGCATTCAATGTCACATGAACCCAGCCCTCTTCCTTGTTATACTTGATCGCATTTTCGATCAGGTTGGTAAATGCAAGTGTGATCTTTACCTCATCCACATCCGCACTGACCGGGCGGAAGCTCTCTAAGACAAGCTCTACATGCTGTTTATCCGCGATCGGTTTTAACCGTTTTAAGATCTGCTCCAACAGTTCATTGATATTGACATTGGTAACATTGATATCGCCTGCCGCCTTATCCATTTTTACAAGAGAGAGCAGGTCGTTGATGATCTTGGTCTCCCGGTCTACTTCATTTCCAATGTCTCCCATAAATTCCTTGTAAAGTTCGATCGGTGCATCTTCCATGCTGTTGATGGAATCCGCCAGCACTTTCATGGAAGTAAGTGGTGTTTTTAACTCATGTGACACGTTGGAAACAAATTCCTGTCTGGAATCATCCAATACTTTCATTCTCCCCAGCATGTGGTTGAATTTATCACAGATCATCATGGTCTCTGTGTAATCGTTGATCAAAAGTGCATCCTCTCCATATCCTGTCTGGATCATATCGATCGAAGATGACATCTTGTGAAATGGCTTTACAATCTGTATCGCAAGGATCACGCTGATAAAAATAACCGTAAAAATACAAACCATCTGGATGATCATCGCATTTCTGGACAGATATCCAAAATTCAGATTGATACTGTCCGTCGACACACTTACCATCATAACGCCGAGCACTTTCTGCTCTGTTTTCCCGCTCTCCTGCTCTGATGTGCTGTAAGTAAGTGGGATGGCAAGTTCTATGTAACTGTTCTCCGAATCATATTTGGTGATCTCATCTCCGTAGAAACTCTTTATCACTTCTTCTGATACGATCGTTTTTCCCTCATCCAGTTTATAGGTATCTTTGATGATATGAAATTCGTCATCAATGATCATAACCCTTCCATCATAGATTGTGGAAAGCTGTTCTAATTGTGCATTGATTTGGATTGAAGAAGAATGATTGAGATAATCGTTTGATACGATCTGATTTGCCAGAATCTTTGCCTGACTTAAGATCTCGCTCGTGCGGATGGAAACCGCCCGGTTTTCATAAGAATTGAGCATCCCGACGCGAAGCAGGATGCCCGGTATGGTTCCGATCAATATAAACAAAATGATCAGTCTCGCTTTCAGACTTTTTAAAAAATCAAATAATTTTCTGAACTTTATCATGTCAATCTCCATTAAGAATTCTGAGCGTAATAATATCCAACACCCCATTTGGTATGAACGTATTTCGGCTCACTCGGATTACTCTCGATCTTTTCCCGAAGACGTCTGACGTGCACATCAACGGTACGCACATCACCCGGATACTCATATCCCCAGACCAGATTCAAAAGGTTCTCTCTTCCATATACTTTATTGGGATTGTTTACCAGAAGTTCCAACAGATCAAACTCTTTTGCTGTCAGATTCACTTCTTTGCCCACGATAAAGAGTCTTCGGCTCTCACAGTCTAATTTTAAGTCTCCTGCTTCGATGACTTTGCTCTCTTCTTGTTTCGGCTGGCTGACTGCCGTACGGCGCATGATCGCCTTGATCCTGGCTTTGACTTCCAAAATATTAAACGGCTTTGTAATGTAGTCATCCGCACCATATTCCAGTCCTAAGATCTTATCCATATCATCCCCTTTTGCCGTAAGCATCACGATCGGCATATTGGAAAATTCACGGATTCTCTGGCACACCTCAAACCCATCCATCTTCGGAAGCATAATATCTAAAAGAATCATATCATACGCATTTTCGGTTGCCATCTTAAGTGCCTCTTCTCCATCATACGCGCAGTCAACTTCCATGCCATCCTGCTCTAAACTGAAACGGATGCCTTTTACAATTAATTTTTCATCATCTACAACAAGAACCTTTTTTGCCATTTTTTATTTCACCTTTATATTATCTTTCATACGATTAAACACACCCTCTTTGATGCCTTCCACCTGCATGACTTCCTCCACGGAAGAAAAACCGCCTGTTTTCTCACGGTATGCGATGATCCCTGCCGCCTTTGTCTGCCCGATCCCCGGAAGTGTCATCAACTCCTCCATAGAGGCATGATTCAGATCGATCCGTCCATCCGTTTCTTCCGCCTGCACTTCCTGCTCTTTCCCTTCACACTGCGTCCGATACTCGGTCTCTGTCAGGATCTTTAGCATCTGCCCGTCGGTCATTTTTTCCGCCTGATTGACAGACGTCACCGCCGCATCCTCTGCAAAACCGCCTGCTGCTTCGATCGCATCGCAGATACGCGCGGAGGATGTAAACAGGTAGACTCCAGGATTTTTTACAGCGCCACAAACATAGACATAACAGTCCTCTGACGATTGCACTTCCTGCTCCTGTTTTGTCTCAGTCTGCTGCTCTGTCTCCTCCAAAGTCTCCACATAGATTGTTTTATCTGTTCCACAAGCAGCCAGCACTACACTAAAAAGTAATGTCAAAACTGCAATTCTTATGCGTTGTTTCATAAGCAATCTCCTTTTCTTTTCCAGAAAAGGAGCTCTCAATGCCCACTGTTTTTATTTTAACGAAATTTCAGAACAAACACAAGGGTCTAGCCCGTTTTTTTTGTTGATTTTAGAAATACTTTGCGATCGTTTCCTTTAAATCCACCCAGAAGTCCTTCGCATTTAAAGAATCCGGTGCCAGTACGGCTGTTTCGTATGTCTCGTATGCCGTCTGTTCTGTCGCATCTGCATCCGCACTTTCAAATACGGAGTAGTGTCCTGTCATTTCGTGAAGGCGGTCTGCCATGGAAACCGTCACAAACTCTGCAAATCCGGCTGCCTGCTCTTTGTTTTTCGAAAATTCATTGACTGCAAGAAGTTCGGTCAACGCACAGACATTGGATGTCAGTTCTTCGTTCAGATCCGGCATTTTGGTAATGGAATACTCATATCCGTCCAGCTCGGACAACAGGTCGGTATCGACCAGTGCACACAGTGTCCTACCCTCTTTGAAATTGTCCACAATGTTTTCCTCGGATACCGTCTGCGCATTGACAGAAAACGATGATAAAATACTTTCAAAGAAATCAAGATCCTGCTGATACAGTTCGTCCTCATATACCGGACTTAACAGTTTCTGCTCGTCCTCTTCAAATGTCACGCTGTTTGCAACAAACGGAAAATCATAAAACGGATCATTGACATCCCACTCTACTAAATATTCCACATTTTCTGCCGGTTCATTCTCATTTGAAAAATCTATGATCTCCTGCATGGAAGATGGTGCTGTGTTAAAATAACCGTTCTGATAGATAAAAAGACAGGTGTTATAACTAAGCGGATAGCCAAGCATGCTGCCCTGATAAGATGCCGCCTGCTTTGCATTGTCTGCTGCATTCTCATAAGAACTTTCCTTTTTATTTACGGCAACAAGACCATAGAGGTATGCTTCCGCCAGACTGTCTCCTGAGATCAGGTAGACATCCGGATAGCCATCATCCTGCATGGTCTTATCGTAGATCCCGGTCAGGTACTCTTCACTGTCTTTTTTTACAGTTTCCACCTTAATACCGGTCTTTTCATAATATTGTTTTGCCGCTGCCTCAAAAAAGTCGTCATACGAAGCATCCTCATACCAGAAAATCACATCTGCCGCTGCCTTCTCATACGCACTGTCTGCTGCCTCGTCTGCTGTTATCGTCTCCTGCGTTGAAGCATCTGCACTTTGCTCCCCTTTTTTGATCCCAGCCACCGCAAGGATCAACACGATCACGATCATCAGTACAGAGCCGATTTTTTTCTGTAATGCTTCCATTTCATCCTCCATCTTTTACATAGATGATAATACCCGGTCTAATTTCTCTACCATCTCATCTACGTGTTTCTCTTCAATAATCAATGGCGGTACAAAACGAATGACATCCGAACCTGCTGTAATGATCAGCAGTCCCTCTTCTATCGCGCGGGCTGCGATCTGTCCTACCGGCTTTTCGGAAACAAGACCCTGGATCAGTCCCATACCACGTCTTGCAGTAATGAAATCATATTTTTCCATAAGACCGTCTAACTTCTGTTCCAGATAAGGTGTGATCTGCTTTACATGATCTGTAATGTGATCACGCTCCATGATCTCGAGCACTTTATCTGCTGCCGCTCCAACGAACGGGTTTCCTCCATAAGTCGTTCCGTGATCCCCCGGTTTTAAGGACATTTCTGCCACTTTTTCTGTCATAAGGAACGCTCCGACCGGAACGCCACAGCCAAGTGCCTTGGCACTCGTCATAATATCAGGTTTCACTCCATACTGCTGCCATGCAAACATAGAGCCGGTCCTGCCCATTCCACACTGGATCTCGTCGAGGATCAAAAGGATATCATGTTCCTCGCAGAGTGCTTTTACGCCCTCCATAAATTCCTGTGTTGCCGGGTAGATACCACCCTCACCTTGTACCGTCTCAAAAATAATAGCACAGGTTTTCTCATTAATCAAAGACTTTACGCTGTCCAACTGATTAAATTCTGCAAATTTTACGCCCGGCATCAACGGCTCAAATGGTTCCTGATAATGTTTGTTTCCTGTCACAGACAATGCTCCGATGCTTCTGCCGTGGAATGAATGGTTCATGGCAATGATCTCTTGTCCTGCATGTCCGTCTCTGGTATACGCATATTTTTTTGCTGCTTTTATCGCACCCTCGATTGCTTCTGTTCCACTGTTGGTAAAAAAAACACGATCCATTCCGCTTGCCTTTTTCAGCCGCTCTGCAGCATTGGCGATCGGTACATTATAATACAGGTTAGAGGTATGTAATAATTTATCCACCTGCACTTTTAATGCGTCGTTATATTCCTTATTGCCATAGCCCAACGCCTGTACTGCGATCCCCGCCGCAAAATCCAAGTATTCTTTTCCATCCGTATCGTAAAGATAAACTCCATTTCCATGGTCTAATACAAGATGAAACCGATTATAGGTATGAAGTATATCTGCTTCTGCTTTTTCAATGTAACCTTCCTGATTCATGGTAGTTCCTCCACCTTCGTTTTAAAATCTTGTTACCTGATCTCCTAAAATAACCGTTCCGATTCCTTTCTTTGTAAAGATCTCAAGTAACAGGCAATGTGCGATCCTTCCGTCTAAAATATGTACCTTGGATACGCCGTTTTCCACTGCATCGATACAGTTGTTGAGTTTTGGCAGCATTCCGCCTCCGATAAAGCCGCCGTCAATTAGATTTTTAGCTTCCGGGATGGTCAGAGAAGAAATCAATGTACTCTTGTCGGACGGGTCTTTATATACGCCCTCGATATCGGTTAAAAAGGCAAGTTTTTCCGCATTGACTGCCTTTGCGATCGCACAGGCTGCATCATCCGCATTGATATTGTAGCTGTTGTACTCATCATCCATACCGATTGGACAGATGATCGGCAGAAAATCTTTTTCCAAAAGATCATATAAGAGTTTCGGATTGACCTCTGTGATCTCTCCTACGAATCCAATGTCTTTTCCATCTGCATATTTCTTTTTTACTTTTAAAAGCCCACCATCTTTTCCGCTGATGCCGACTGCATTGACACCAAGTTCTTCTACTAATTTTACCAGAGATTTTCCGACACGGTTTAATACCATCTCTGCGATCTCCATCGTTGCCTCGTCCGTTTTACGGAAACCATTGACAAACTCCGGTGTCATGCCGGATTTTTCCACCCATTTGCTGATCTCTTTGCCGCCGCCGTGCACGATGATCGGTTTGAAACCGACAAGCTTTAACAGAGTAACATCCTGGATGACCTGATGTTTTAATTTTTCATCCACCATCGCACTTCCGCCGTACTTTACAACGATGATCTTGCGGTTAAAACGCTGTATATAAGGAAGAGCCTCGATCAGAACCTCTGCCTTTTGTAACAATTCCTGCATATTTTTTTCTTCCATATCCATCTTCCCTGATCTCCCTTAGTTTCCACCTGTTTTAAGAACGATAATCTGCATTGATCTTGACATAATCAAAGGTCAGATCACAGCCCCATGCTGTTGCGGTTGCATCGCCCATCTTGACATCTGCAACCGCTGTCACTGCCGGCTCCGATAAGATCTTTGTCGCCTCTTCTTCGCTGTAATTGAGTGCCACGCCGTTCTTTATGATCTGCATTTTTCCCGCTGCACTCTCAAAGAACAGATCCACCTGCTCCGGGTCAAAGGTGGCACCGGAATATCCCATTGCACATAAGATCCTGCCCCAGTTGGCATCATGCCCGAAAATAGCTGCCTTGGTCAGATTGGATGTTATCACAGATTTACTCAGGATCTTCGCCTGTTCTTTTGTCTCCGCACCCACGATCTTTACTTCAAACAACGCCGTAGCACCTTCTCCGTCTCCCGCCATCTTCTTTGCCAGAGTCTCGTTTACAAAATTAAGTGCCTGTTTAAAGCAGTCATAATCTGCATTTTTTTCTGTGATCTCCTTGTTTCCAGCCATACCGTTTGCAAGGAGCAGACAGGTATCGTTGGTGGAAGTATCCCCATCTACAGAAATCATATTATAAGTATCTTCCACATCTTCCTGTAATGCCTCTAATAACAGTTCCTGTGAAATTGCAAGGTCTGTCGTGACAAAGCTCAACATCGTGCACATATTCGGATGTATCATACCGGAACCTTTGCACATACCGCCGATAGTTACCGTCTTGCCGCCGATCTCTACGGTAACTGCCACTTCTTTTTCTTTTGTATCTGTCGTCATGATCGCCAGTGCTGCCTGATGTCCGCTCTCGATATCACCCTTTAATTCCGGTATCATTGTATCAACACCTGCGCAGATCCGGTCGATTGGGAGCTGCATGCCGATCACTCCGGTCGATGCCACACATACCTGTTCTGCCGGGATCTGTAACTTCTGTGTCACATGCTCTGCTGTCTTCCTGCAGTACTCCATCCCCTCTTCTCCGGTACAGGCATTTGCAATTCCTGCATTGATCACGACTGCCTGTGCCTGTTTTGCTTCATATACAACTTTTTGATCCCATTTGACCGGAGCAGCTTTTACGATATTTTTTGTAAACGTTCCTGCCACATGACATGGCACTTCGCTATAGATCATTGCCATATCGGTTCTGTTCTGATATTTGATCTGTGCTGCTGTAGCAGCTGCCATAAATCCTTTTGCCGCGGTTACACCGCCTGAAATCTGTTTCACGCTAAAGAACCTCTCTTTCTCTTATGGATTAAACACTGTTTTATTCTCTTCATTCAACACGCACTCGTAATAATTGACATCCTCCCGGAATGTCCATCCCATTCCCTGCCAGAAACGGTTTCCAACTTCATTTTTGCGGAATGCGATCAGATTGACTTTGCAGATCTGTTCTTTTTTGAGTGCCTCTAAGCACTGTGTGACCATCTGCTGCCCGATTCCTCTTTTTCTGTAATCTTCGTGGACACAGACATGATACAGACAGGCGCGTCTTCCATCATGCCCACAGAGGATTGCTCCGACAATTTTTCCGTCGCAGACTGCAACCATGCTGGTGGTCGGATTCCTGCGGATAAAACGCTCCACCCCTTCTTTGGAATCGTCAATGCTGCGGATCCCGAACCCGTGGATCTGCATCCAGAGTGCATGCACCGCTTCAAAATCATCTATTGTCATTTCCCGAATCTGTATCGTATTTTCGTCCATCGAAATCCCCATTCCTTTACGTTGTACTTCTGCGTTCTTCTGTTTCCCTACGGGAACATCGGAACCAGTTTTAATCCTTCTGTCTCATCAAACCCAAACAGAAGATTCATGTTCTGTACTGCCTGACCGGCTGCACCTTTTACCAGATTATCAAGTGCACCCATCATCACAACTCTGCCTGTCCGCCCGTCGATCTTAAAATTGATGTCCACATAATTGCTTCCCTCGACCCATTTTGTCTCCGGCAGCACATCTTTTTCCAGAACGCGGACAAAGGTTTCTTTTGCATAATATTTGTCATAAGCCGCTTTCACTTCTTCATAGGAAGGCAGGCTTCCATCTGATTTTCTCTTTAATGTGGCGTATTCTGTTGCAAGGATACCGCGGTTCATTGGAACCAGATGCGGTGTGAAATTGATCATCACTTCTTTTCCCGCTGCATATCCGAGCTGTTCCTCGATCTCCGGTGTATGGCGGTGACTCGTCACACCATATGCCTTCATATTTTCATTGACTTCGCAGAACAGATTTGGAAGTTTTGCGCCCCTTCCCGCACCGGAAGTACCGGATTTTGCATCTACGATCAGGGTGTCTGGATCGATCAGTCCCTCTTTTACCAGCGGATATGCTGTCAGAATGGAACAGGTCGTATAACAGCCCGGATTTGCGATCAGTCTCGCTCCCTTTACCTTATCCCGGTTGATCTCGCACAGTCCGTATACTGCCTCTTCAATAAACTGCGGGCTCTTGTGCTCAATGCCATACCACTTCTCGTATACTGCCACATCCTTGATACGGAAATCCGCACTCAGATCGATGATCTTTGTTTTCTTTAGTATCTCCTCGGTCAGCACACCTGCCAGAAAACCCTGCGGTGTTGCGGTAAAAATAACATCCACCTGCTCTGCCAGTTCTTCCATATTATCATCCAGACATACATCATCCACGATCTGAAACATGTTCTGATATACTTCGGCATATTTTTTATCTATGTAACTTCTGGATCCATACCATTTGATCTCAACTTCTTTATGTCCCATTAAGATACGCACCAGTTCATTTCCGGCATATCCGGTCGCACCAATAATCCCTGCTTTTATCATTTTATTCTCCGCCTTCCTGCTTTTTCTTCTATATTAGTACACTGCTGTGCTATAGTAAAGTCTCTTTTTGTAAGTTCCGCTTTCTTTATTTGCATAATTATACGCTCCATTCATTTTTTATGCAACCCCTTTTTCAAAACTTTTTTTGCACCGCCTTTTATTTATTTGTCATTCTTTCCTTATTATATAGGTTTTATTTTAATAATATCCGGCATCATCTTTTCTTTTATCTGTCACTTTGCATATGTATATGAATTTTTATTTAAAATATATGTATATTTTTTCGCTTGCGTTTCTGCAGATTTTGTTGTATATTGTTTGTAATCAATGAATATATATTTATCAGAAAGGACAAGACCCCTATGAAAGAAAAAGTAATCTTAGCTTATTCCGGTGGACTCGACACCACCGCCATCATCCCTTGGTTAAAGGAAAATTATGACTATGAAGTAATCTGCTGTTGCATCGACTGCGGACAGGAAGAAGAATTAGACGGACTCGAGGAAAGAGCCATTTCCTGCGGTGCTTCCAAATTATACATTGTAGATATCATCGATGAATTCTGCGATGACTACATCATGCCATGTGTGGAAGCAAACGCTGTTTATGAAAACAAATATCTGCTCGGCACTTCCATGGCACGTCCTCTGATTGCAAAGAAATTAGTAGAAGTTGCCAGAAAAGAAGGTGCTACCGCGATCTGTCACGGTGCTACCGGAAAAGGAAATGACCAGATCCGCTTCGAGCTTGGTATCAAAGCTCTTGCTCCAGACCTTAAGATTATCGCTGCATGGAGAGACGATAAATGGAACATGGACTCCCGTGAATCTGAGATTGAGTACTGCAAAGCACATGGCATCAACTTACCATTCTCTGCTGACTCCAGCTACAGCCGTGACCGTAACATCTGGCACATCAGCCATGAAGGTCTTGAACTGGAAGACCCTTCCTGCGAGCCAAACTACGATCACTTATTAGTTCTCGGTGTTTCTCCTGAGAAGGCTCCGGACGAGGGTGAATATGTTACCATGACCTTTGAGAAAGGTGTTCCAAAATCTGTAAATGGCAAAGAGATGAAAGTCTCCGATATCATCCGTGAATTAAACCATTTAGGCGGCAAGCACGGCATCGGTATCATCGACATCGTAGAGAACCGTGTTGTTGGTATGAAATCCCGCGGTGTTTATGAGACCCCTGGTGGAACCATTTTAATGGAAGCTCATCAGCAGTTAGAGGAGCTGGTATTAGACCGTGCTACCATGGAAGTGAAAAAAGACATGGGAAATAAACTTGCCCAGATCGTATACGAAGGCAAATGGTTTACACCACTCTGCGATGCAGTCAAAGCTTTCGTTTCCTCTACTCAGGAGTATGTAACCGGTGAAGTAAAATTTAAATTATACAAAGGCAATATCATCAAAGCCGGAACAACTTCTCCATACTCACTCTACAGCGAGTCTCTTGCAAGCTTTACAACCGGAGATCTCTATGACCACCATGATGCAGAAGGTTTCATCACTTTATTTGGTCTTCCATTAAAAGTGCGTGCTATGAAAATGCAGGAGATCGGCGAGAAAAATAAATACGAAGACTAATCGTATTTTCATATCTGTCACATATAAAAAGGTGTATCGTATTGAGTTTTCTCATCACGATACACCTTTCCATTACCTCACACTACGATAGACTGATCATCCACTTACGCCTCTTAAAGATAATCAATGATACAATCAGCCTGAATATTTCTTCCGTGGTAAGCAGTGTATACACGCCAACAATGCCCCACTTAAATACATACGCTGCAAGCAGGCACAGTGGGATTCCGATGCACCATGTGCCAACAATATCAATCACCATAATAATTTTTGTATTACCGCCGCTTCTTATGATACCGCCGCCAAGTATCATATTTTCCACCTTGACCGGTGCATACAGAGCAAATACAATAAGCAATATCTTTCCAAGCTCTTTTACGCTGTCATCTACACGATACAGTCCGGTATATACTCCTGCCAGAAGGATGAGCAATGCCGATACGGCTACCGCCCCGACTAAGCCTGCATACATGATCTTCTTCGATTCTGAGTATGCCTCATCGTATTCTTTCCTGCCAAGTCTCTTGCCGATCATCACACCGGCAGCCGCCGACAATCCACTAAGAGCTCCTACAATAAGCCCCTGTATCGGGCAGGTGAGTGTATAGGCAGCAAGGTTTGACGTGCCAAGATGCCCATAGACGGCAGACTCCACATTTTGTCCAAGACTCCACAAAAATTCACTGATCAGGATCGGCATAATCATGAACAGATAATCCTTAATAGTAATTTTGCCAAAACACAATGACCATACCGGCTTATCTCCATCCTTTCTGATGTTTAAGGCAAATCCGATGGCAATAAATGCAAGGTTAAACAACTGTGAAATAAATGTCGCAATCGCAGCTCCTTTTATTCCCATACATGGCAGTCCAAGTTTTCCAAATATCAGCAGATAATTAAGACCTGTATTTACACCAACTGCCCCAAAGCTTGCCAAAAACGGTATCGTGGCATGCTCCCTACAGCGCAGCCATGAAGATAAAATATTGCTGACTGCCATTGGAATATAGGTAAATGCTACAATCCTGAAATAGACCGCACCGGTATTTACAATACTCACATCCCTCGTATACAGCCCAAGAATCTGCGATGAAAAAACTCCTGCTGCAAACAAAAACAGCGCAGCTATTACAATTCCACTAATAAGACTCACATCAAAGCTGCACCAGGCCTCTTTTGTATCTTCCGCACCAGTAAACTGTGCGATCAGTATCCCCGCAACCGTGCTTACTGCACCGATCACCACAGAAAAAATCAGCGAAAAGTTTCCACATAGTCCCACTGCCGATATATTAGTTTCTCCTAACTGTCCTATCATAATCTGGTCAACAATTGAAAAAGATGCCTGCAGCATACTTTGCAAGGTGACAGGAATTGCAATTTTACACAATGATTTCATAAACTTTGACATTATAATTTCCTCGTACTTTCTCTTTTTATCAACTCAACCGGCAGCACGATTTCTGTCTCATATTCTGTTCCATTGCGCATTGCCTCCAGACACTTAATAGCAGTTTTTGCCCTAAGAGGCGCCTCCTGATGAATTGTTGTAAGGGATGGATTGCTTTCCCTGCTTGCCCTGTTATCATCAAAGCCGATGATCTGGATATCCTCTGGGATCCGAATGTTCCTGCCTTGCAAAAACTTCATCAACTCAACTGCATAAAAATCTGACACTGCAAAAACAGCGGTAACATTGCCCTTTAACAGTTGCGTATACTTATCATCATAAAAACGCATTCTCTCCTTTTCTGTCTTTGGTATCTCCCATCTTAATATTTCTCCTGGTTCAAAGGCTTTGCAAAATCCCTCGATGCGCTCTTTATCCATGCAGATAAAATTATCTGCTATACATAATGCTTTTTCATGTCCCAGCTCCTTTAAATATTTTCCGGCCTGATAACCGCCATCATAATGGTTGATGACCAGATTTACTACCTTAGAGCATTTTTCAAAATAGCCATCATACACAACAAACGATATCCTCATCTGATTTCTGAGCTTCTCGTAATCAGCTTCGCAAAAACCCATCAGAATCAGACCTTCCATATTCCACATGGAAGCAAACACTGGAATCTCACTGATGTCGGATGTAGTTTTTATCATTAGGAAATATCCTTTTTCATTAACCTCGTGGGAAAGAGCATTGAGTGATGACATCACAAATCCATCCTCTAAAACCCTGCCCTCATACTTCACATGGTCATTCACTACCACACCGATGATCCTTGAATTATTTCTCGCAAGCAAAATCCCCGCCATATTCGGGATATATCCTGACCGTTCAAGTTCCAGCTGAACACGTTTTACCGTCTCATCCGAAATCTTTTCTGTTTTACCATGAATCACTTTTGAGACAGTTGCAGTACTAAGACCTAATGAATCTGCAACATCCACGATCCGAACCCTGTTCTGTGCCATATTTAATCCTTCTTTTTCTTATATTCTGATTATATGGTACACTAAAAAAAGCTTTTACAAAGGTTAATCGTAATTTTATGCTATTGTTTTAAGATCTGTTCTAATCTCTGGATTCCCTCTAGGATCTGTATTTCCCTTAAACTTCCATAGCCAAGCAGAAGGATCGGATATTTCTGCCGTTCCCCGTTTCCGATATAATGCTCAAACAGACCGGATATTTTAAGATTTCTCTCTGCAGCCCTTTTGCAGAGTTCTTCTTCCGCAAGTGAAGTCTTTACCTCTACCAACACATGAAGTCCTGCATAATCTCCACGGATCGACCAGATCCAGTCCTTCTTTTTTAATTCTGCCATTAAAAAATCGCGTTTCGCACGGTATACTCCACGCATTTTGTTGAGATGGCGTTCAAAATGACCTTCTTCCATAAACATCCGAAGTACTTCCTGCTGGATCTTCGGTACCGTTGCAGAATAAAATCCGCAGGCACTGCGGTAACGCTCCATCAGTTTTTCCGGCAGTACCATATAGCTGATACGAAGGGATGGCGCAATACTTTTGGAAAAAGTTCCCAGATAAATAACCTTTCCAAAGTGGTCTACGCTCTGCAAGGATGGGATCGGCTTTCCACGGTAGCGGTACTCGCTGTCATGATCGTCCTCGATCAGATAGCGGTTTTCTCCCTCGGATGCCCATTTTAGCAGTTCCAGCCTCTGCTTTAAAGGCATAACTGTACCAAGCGGGAACTGATGTGACGGCATCACATAAACAATGTCAGGGTCTTTCTCCTGTATCTCGCTTACTTTAAGGCCGGACTCATCAACAGGCAGTAATTCCATCTCATATCCCATATTGTAAAAAGTATGGTATGCCTGTAGATAGGTCGGATTTTCCATCACGACTTTCTTTTCTTTCCCCAAAATCTGCGTCAATAAAATCTCAAGATATTCATTTCCGGCACCTATGATCATATTCTCCGGATTACAGTTGACACCACGCGCTTGATGTAAATAAGAAGCGATTGCCTTGCGCAACCCATAATCACCCTGTCCATCACCCGCAAACAGCAATTCCTGTTTATCATCCAACAGCACATTTTTATTGATTTTGCGCCAGATATTAAATGGGAAATGGCTTGTATCGATCGCATAAGGAGAAAAATCGATTTCTGCTTCTTCCTGTTTTTTCCCTCCATGTGACTGTCCCACCGGTTCTTCCCGGATGATCCTGCCATCTTTCTCCCGCAATGTTTCTTCCATTCCAATGCAGTACAGTTCTGTCACATCACATACAAAAAAACCCCTGCAGGGTTCCGCTTTGATGTATCCCTCTGCCAGGAGCTGTTCATATGCCATTTCTACCGTACTGCGGCTTACCGTCAAATGTTCCGCCAGTCTTCTGGTGGACGGAAGCCGCTCTCCCGTTTTCATTTTTCCGGTAATGATCTCATTTTTGATGTGTTGGTATATTTTTTCATAAAGGGGAGCTTTCGCTCCCCCCTGTAGATTGATCATTAATTCAATCATAAAATTTACGCCTGCTTGCCGTTTTTGATTTCTGTAACAATCTTCTCTTTCAAGTCAAAAGCACGGTCTTTCATCTTCTTGGAAGCCGATGGTGCTGCCTGAATCCTTGCAATACACTTGGAAGAAACATCAAATTTCTTATAATGATATGCCATCGTTGCGAGCAGATAATCCACGGTACAGGAATCCATACCGCACATCGGGAAATCCTCTGTAGAAACTGCTTTCATAAATCCTTCAAATGCCTGCTGATAAAATGCTTCTTCCTGTCCCTGACATTCTTTGATCTTGGCTTCATCCTTCGTCTCTGCAGCATTCAGTTCCTCAACCTGACCGCGATACAGCCATGCGATGTTTAAGCATATGTATGCTTTCTCGCTTGTTTTCCCCTTCTTAACAATGGTGTTAAACAATGCGAGTTTGTATCTCTCAATTGCCATATCATAATCGAGTACCATAGGGTCTACAGAGCCCTCTGCTTTGTAATTTGCACCCACCTGCTCCTTGATCATTTTACGCTGACCGGATGTCAGATGTTCAAAATAACGGTTCATTGCCGTATAACCACAGTATGGGCAGGATACTACATTGTATTTTAAGGTATCAATATACTCAAAACGTGGACGCAGATCCAGATCCGGTTCTTTTCTCTTAACACGACCATTTTTAATGATCTTGGTCTTAAATACCTTGTCACAGACCGTACAGCGGATTGCTTTGTCTAACAGAAAACTATCCTCTTCCGGGATTTCTTCCTTTGCCGCCCCTTCGCCCTGTGTAGCTGCTTTTTTTTCTTCCTCAAAAAGGTTTGTTGTATCGTCCGCTTTAATTCCAAATTTCTCTAATCCAGCAAATAAATTCATAGTACACCTCATTTCTGGAGCGTCTTGCGACAGAAGAAATACTTTGTGACGCTCCGGCACAAAATACCAATGCTCCTCTACGCAGTTGGTAATCTAAAAGAACTCTTCAAAGATACGATCCGGTTAAATACCAGATGATCCGGTGTGGAATCCTTTGCATCCACACAGAAAAATCCCTGTCTCACAAACTGGAAGCTGTCATATGCTTTCGCATCTTTTACATTTTCTTCGATCTTACAGTTCTTTAACACGGTCAGTGAGTTCGGGTTTAAATTAAGGCTTCCATCCTCATTGTATACACCCTTTTCCTCATCTACGATATTTTCGTAAAGACGTACTTCTGCATCCAGTGCATGTGCTGCAGATACCCACTGGATCGTTCCTTTTACTTTTCTGCCATCCGGGCTGTTTCCGCCTTTGGATGCAGGGTCATAGGTACAGTGGATCTCGGTTACTTTTCCGTTTTCATCCTTAATAAAACTATTGCATGTGACAAAATAAGCATTCATCAGACGCACTTCATTGCCCGGGAACATACGGAAATATTTTTTCGGTGGCTCTTCCATAAAGTCTTCCCTGTCAATATAGATCTCTCTGGAGAAAGGTACCTTACGGCTGCCAAGTGCCTCATTTTCAAGGTTATTTACAACATCTAAGTACTCTGTCTCTCCTTCCGGATAGTTGTCGATCACAACCTTTACCGGATCTAAGATTGCCATCATACGAGGCTTTTTCATTTTTAAGTCCTCGCGGATGCAGTACTCTAACATCGCATAATCAACAGAACTGTTTGCTTTAGAGATACCGCATAATTCTACGAACATCCTTAAGGACTCCGGTGTAAATCCTCTTCTGCGGAGTGCAGCAATGGAAACCAGACGTGGATCATCCCAGCCGTCTACAATTCCTTCCTCTACCAGTCGTTTGATGTATCTCTTTCCAGTAACAACATTGGTCAGGTACAGTTTTGCAAACTCAATCTGTCTTGGAGGCATCTCCTCTTTATCCGGTATCATGTCACAGCCCACTTCATCAATGACCCAGTTATAAAGCGGTCTGTGATCCTCAAACTCAAGCGTACAGATTGAATGGGTAATTCCCTCAATTGCATCCTCGATCGGATGTGCAAAGTCATACATCGGGTAAATGCACCATTTATCTCCGGTTCTGTGATGATTCATATGAGCAACACGGTAGATGACCGGATCTCTCATGTTGATATTGGATGATGTCATATCAATCTTGGCACGCAGAACTTTTTCTCCATCTGCAAATCTGCCGTTTTTCATGTCTTCAAACAGTGCTAAATTTTCTTCTACACTACGATCCGCAGACGGATCCTTTTTTCCCGGCTCAGTCAGGGTACCCCGGTACTCGCGGATCTCATCTGCATTCAGATCCGAAACATATGCTTTCCCTTTTTTGATCAGTTTTACAGCGGCTTCATACATCTGATCAAAATAATCGGATGCGAAGAACAGTCTGTCTTCCCAGTCTGCTCCGAGCCATTTGATATCTTCTTTGATCGCCTCAACGAACTCTGTCTTTTCTTTGGTTGGATTGGTGTCATCAAACCGCAGGTTAAATTTTCCGTTGTATTTCTGTGCAAGCCCGGAATTTAAAAGAATAGACTTTGCATGTCCGATATGAAGGTAACCGTTTGGTTCCGGTGGAAATCTGGTATGAACAACCTTGCAATGTCCCTCCTCTATATCTTTGTCAATCATCTGTTCAATAAAATTCTTTGAGACATTTTCGTTTTCCATAATGCCTGCGTCCTCCTCAAATCTGCCTTATTCCTCTTATAAGCTGTATTTTTCTTTTTGTTCCTCCAGAAATTCCGGGGTATCAAAATAATCGATCTTCATTGCATGTTTTACTTCGGAAAGGGTCTTTGCCGCCTGCTCTCTTGCAGTCTCACTGCCCTTCTTTAAAATGTCATAGACATCTTCGATACGATTTTCGTATTCTTTTCTGCGTGCACGGATCGGTGAGAGTTCTTCCTGCATTACATTGTTTAAGAACTTCTTGACTTTTACGTCACCGAGACCACCTCTGGTGTAATGATCTTTTAATTCCTGTAAACAACTGTACTCCGGCAGATATTCTGCGAAATGAGCATCGTTGCAGAATGCATCCAAGTAGGTAAATACTGTATTGCCCTCCAGATTGCCTGGATCCTCGATCCTGATATGGTTTGGATCGGTAAACATGGACATGATTTTTTTCTTAACCTCTGCTTCCGGTTCTGACAGATAAATGCAGTTTCCAAGTGACTTACTCATCTTTGCCTTACCATCAGTGCCCGGAAGCCGCAGACATGCCTTATTATCCGGCAGTAAGATCTGCGGATCGGTAAGGGTCTCCCCATATACGGAATTAAATTTATGCACGATCTCTTTCGTCTGCTCTATCATCGGCATCTGATCTTCCCCAACCGGAACGGTTGTCGCGTGGAACGCGGTAATATCCGCAGCCTGGCTGATCGGATAGTTAAAAAATCCAACTGGGATACTTGCCTCAAAATTACGCATCTGGATTTCTGCCTTTACAGTCGGATTTCGCTGTAATCTTGAAACAGTAACCAGATTCATGTAATAAAAGGTCAGCTCAGTCAGCTCAGTCACATAAGACTGGATAAAGATATTGGACTTTGCCGGATCGATCCCAACGGAAAGATAATCCAACGCCACTTCCATGATATTGTCACGAACTTTTGCCGGATTATCTGCATTATCCGTCAATGCCTGTGCATCTGCGATCATTATAAAAATCTTATCAAAATCACCCGTATTCTGAAGTTCTACTCTTCTCTTTAAAGAACCTGCATAATGCCCTACATGAAGTTTTCCTGTTGGGCGGTCTCCTGTTAAAATAATTTTTTCTGCCATGATTATTCCCCTGTCAAATTTTTTCCTTTGTCTATTATACACGTTTTAGACAGGTGCTTCAATGTCTTTTTCCCCTAAATGCGAATGAACTCTCCGACGTAACAGTTCCGGCTCTAACGGTGACAGCAAAAGGTCTGTTACGACACCGGAATTTAATGCGGTCTTCATCTGTTCCAGATTGCCCTCCTCACAGATTGCAACCACTGGTATTCCTGCAAATTCCGGGATTTCGCGCACAGTCTGCCAGATGTCTTTCCCCTCTTTCACTGTGCTTGAAGCATCCGCATAAAAGACGATCTTTTTTCCTTTCCCCTGCCCTATGCGTTCCTCCAGGCTCTCCTTTGACGATACATCAACCACTTTTACATAGCTGCCGAGAACATACTCTATCGTACTGTGGATATTTCTGGATGTACTCCAGACGATCGCCAGCACATTACTCTCCTCTTCCGCCGTTATCTTATGACCGAGCTCCGTCATTCTCGCTTTTCCTTCTTTTTTGGAAGCAAGCAATGCAGCATCCGCCTCCTGGAACAGGGTCTGGTAATCAGTTTCCATACCTTCTGAAAATGCAAGTCCAATGCTGACGGTCACGTTTTCCGGTATGGAAAGTTCTCTTTTGTATTTCATGACACGGATGATCTCTTCTGCTTTCTGACGCACCATCTCATGATCTGTGATATTACGCATCAGAACAACAAACTCGTCGCCTCCGATCCTTCCGACAAAATCAGAACGTTCAAAGTTGGCAGACAACAGGTCTGCGATCGCACAGATCGTATGGTCTCCCATCTGATGTCCATAAAGATCATTGACCGCTTTGAAATTGTCAATATCAACTACAAGCATTGCATGTTCTTCTCCACATCCATGCTGTAACACCTCGTCGCACAGGCGTTGCACGGTTGTCTTGTTAAGCAGTCCTGTCATCTCATCATTTTCTGCCTTGATCTGCCATTCCTGCTGTTCTTTTTTCAGCATATCATAACGCCGTCTGGATTTTAACACGTTATAGATACGGGCGATCGCGATTTCTGCATTGACCGGTTTTAAAATAAATTCGTTTACCCCAAGTTCAAAGGTTGTGATCTGGTCCTCAACCGACTCACTCATGGTCAGTACAACAACTGGAATTTTCCGGAATATTGCTGAATTTTGTCTTCTCCTCAGCACCTCAAATCCATCAATCCCAGGCATAACAAGATCCAAAAGCACAATATCGATTTTCCCTTTGCTGTGCTCTATGATATCCAGACACTCCTGCCCGCCGGATGCTTCGATCACCTGAAACGATTCTTTTAAGCTTTCCTTTAAGATCATCCTCTGTAATTTTGAATCATCTACCACTAATACCGTGCCCTGCATGTATCTTCCCTCGTGTAAATTTCATTTGTAGTTATCTTTTTCATGTCAAACGCGTACAAACTAATTATATTATCGGCACTTCAAAGGAAAAACTGAATAGTTGCGGCACACTTTCTCTAAAATCAGGTACGAAAAACAGAGATAATGCCTCTGTCATTGCACGCTTTTAATACTGCCACTCCAAGCGGCACCAGAAATAATCCGATAATCCCGAAAAGTTTTAACCCGATCAGCATACAGGGAAGCATAACGACCGGGGACAGCCCCATCTGATGTCCCACCAGTTTGGGTTCTACGATATTTCTCACAATCGTGATGATCAGATACAGTGCACCAATCCCAATCCCCATTCTGACATTCCCTGCTGCAACCGCGATCACTGCCCAGGGGATCAGTACCGTACCTGTCCCCAGCACTGGAAGGATATCCAGTACAGCGGTCACAAACGCAAGCACTACTGCCCGTTTTATGCCGAGCAGGAACAGTCCCAGGCACAGTTCCAGAAATGTTATCCCAAAGATCAGGCAGTAGGAGCCAAAACATTTTCCTAATGTTCCCGCCACATACCCCTTTCCGTCTACCAGCAGTCTCTGGTATTCCTCCGGCACCTGCTTTTTTAAAAAATCAAAAATCTTGTGAAATTCCAGTTCCATAAAAACGGTCGCGATCACAGTGATCAGCATATTCATAAACAGTCCCGGCAAACCCGCCGCCATACTTGAGATCCCATCCATCAGGCCTCCCGACATGCCTAAAAATAAGGTCCCGATCCGTTCGGTTTCCTTTCCGGACTGCTTTTCATAAGCTGGTAACAGCTCTGCCATTGGAATGGTACGCTCCAGCCACCGGAAAAAACTCTGCAAGATTGGAATGACTGTTTCCACAAAAAAAGCAGAGATCTCGGCAATCGTATCATAGAGCAGATACATAAGCCTGCTTCCGATCAGATATACAACGATCCCCAGTAACACATAAAATCCAATTACCAGAATCACCGAGATAAAATTTCTTCGGATTCTGGTCTGTTTCGCCACAAAATCAACCGGAGATGCCAGCAGCCACGCAACTGCAAAAGCAAGTACAAAAGGCAGCAGGATGGAACCTGCCGCCTTTAGAAATAGGAACGCGATCAAAATCCACACGCTCCAGAACGCTATACTGATCATAAATTCTTTCTGTTTCTGAATTTTTATTTCTTTCTTCATTGTGCTGCCCGCTCCTTCACTCATCATCTTACAATAGTTTATCCAGTTTCGAGCAGAACATTCTTCATTTTTCAGGAAGAAATCTTATTATGCCATCTCCTGATCCAGTTTTAAAATATAGATGCTATTTGGCTTGTCTACTTTAATCGGGGCACCCGTCTGTAAGGAATAGCCACCTTCATAATTGATCACATAAGACACGATCTCGTTGGATGCATTGTTTAGAGTAAGGTAATGTTTCTCATCCGGATAGATGGCAAGCATCTTCGGATAATCGCTGTCTACCTTGGTACGGAATGCCTCTGTGAGCATACCACTTGTCTCATCAACAGAAAATACAACTGCAGAGTTGACACCCGCATTCGAGCAGAATAAGTATTTACCGCTCTTTGACATCTCCATGCCGGAAGCAGAGCAGATATCCTCGTCGTCCACATATTCAGTGGAGATTGTCTGGATCTTTTCAAATGCCGGTTCATCGTTTATAACGTTATATTTGTATACTTCTACTACATTTAATAATTCGTATAAAATGTAGGCAAATTTGCCATTACGTGAAAAACGGATCATACGTGGTGCAGAATCGAGCGGTCCACGGATGATATCAATCAATTTTAATTTACCAAACTCATAGTCTACTTTATAGATACGAACCTGATCCAGTCCATTATCTACCGCGCATAAAAACTTCTGATCCGGGGTCAGTTTTACGCAATCCACATGCGGCACACTGTTGTGTCTGTCACTGACACGACCGGTCCCCTTATGAAACAGTCCATCTGCTATGTCGCCAATACTGCCATCAGCCTCTAATCTCATCATGCTGACACGGCCATCGTGATGTCCACCAACAAAGAGAAAACGATTTTTATCATCTACCTCTACATAGCATCCTCTCATACCACCGATCCACTGTTTGTTAACCGGCTCTAAATCTCCATCCGGCAGGATACGGAATGATTCCACTCCCTCATCTGCGATTGAATACAGATGTTTCTTGTCCTTGGATACCACAAGGTCGGACGGATTGTTGATCGGTACTACTTTCCGCTCTTTCAGCTGACCTTCTGCCACGTCTACGTCATAGATATGGATTCCTACACTATTCTCATGGGTATATGTGCCCACATATGCAACATACTTTTCCTGTTTCATAGTAATCACCCTCCTACTCTTTTCTTCGCAAAATATCATATTGGTCTAACGGCTGTCCTAAATTGATATATAACACCTGCTTTGGATGCGGTGCTGATTCCATTGCATTGCCTTCCTCATCGAAAATCTCCTGTACTGTAACCGTAAGATTGTCTCCGTTCGGTTTCATTACCTCGATTTTCTCGCCTACCGAAAATTTGTTTCTCTGTTCGATGCGGTAACGCCCATTGGCATCCGGTTCCCCTACGATTCCAAGATACGTATACTCTTTCAGATAGGTATTGCTGTCATAGATCTGAGCTTCCTCGGAAGGCTTTCCGAAGAAAAATCCAGTTGTAAACTGTCTGTATGTGCAGTTTGAAATCTGATCCAGATACCACGGCAGATGTTCCCGATAGAGTTCCGGCGATACCTTGTAATCATCGATCGCCTTCCGGTAGGTTCTTGCTACCGTTGCCACATATAGTGCTGTTTTCATTCTACCCTCTATTTTAAAACTGTCAATACCTGATTCCATTAATTCCGGAATGTGGTCGATCATGCAAAGATCCTTGGAGTTGAAAATATAGGTACCTCTCTCATTTTCATAAACCGGCAGATATTCGCCTGGTCTGCTCTCCTCTACCACTGCATATTTCCAGCGGCATGGATGTGTGCAGGCTCCCTGGTTCGCATCTCTTCCTGTAAAATAATTGGACAACAGGCATCTTCCAGAGTAGGAGATGCACATTGCTCCATGGATAAAGGTCTCGATCTCAAGATCATCCGGAATGTGTGCACGGATCTCTTTGATCTCTGCCAAGGATAATTCCCGCGCCGAAACCACCCGTTTGGCTCCTAACTGCTGCCAGAACAGATAAGTTGCATAGTTTGTATTATTTGCCTGTGTGCTGACGTGACGTTCAATTTCCGGACAAACTTCTTTTGCAAGCATAAACATACCCGGATCTGAAATGATCAGTGCATCCGGTTTTATCTCACGGAGTTCCTCAAAGTAAGCTCTAGCTCCCTCTAAATCGTCATTGTGCGCCAGGATGTTTGCGGTAATATATACTTTCACATCATGTGCATGTGCAAATGCGATCCCTTCTTTGATCTCTTCCATTGAGAAATTTTTTGCTTTTGCTCGAAGTCCAAATGCCTCTCCTCCAATATAAACTGCATCTGCTCCGAAAATGACTGCTATCTTTAATACCTCTAAGCTGCTTGCCGGTACCAACAACTCCGGTCTTCTCATACTATCTGTCCTTTCTATTGCCAGTTATCTGCGTGAACTTACTGTGATTCCATCCCCAATCGGCAGAACTGCCGTCACCAGGTCATCTCTGTGGGTCAGTTCATACAGATAATCGCGCATCCGTTTGTGGATCGTCCGATTTCTTCTGGTCACGACAAATCGCGACTCGATGATCGTACCATCCTGTAATACATTATCGGAAACCAATACGCCCTGTTCTCCTAACAGGCGGATGATATCCGGCAGGAAATGGATATACTGTCCCTTTGCCGCATCCATGAAAATAAAATCGTACGGTTCCTCCAACGTTTTTAAAACCTCTGTGGCATCCCCCTCCAGCAGAGTGATCTGCTTTTCTTTTCCCGCACGTTTGAAATTTTCTCTCGCAATGGGGATCCTTTTTTCGTAATTTTCTATTGTTGTGATCTCACAGTGGACCGGATCATATTCTGCCATCAGGATCGCGGAAAATCCAACTGCCGTTCCCACCTCTAAAATACGAAGCGGACGTTTTACAGCGAGTAGCATTTTTAAAAACTGCTGCATCTCTTTTCTTATGATCGGCACATAAGCTTCTATGGCTTCCTGCTCAATTTGCTCCAGGATCGGTGTATTTCCGGTTTCCAGAGAATTGATATAGGTAACCAGCCTTTCATCTACAATCACGGTGTCACATCTCCCATCCCGTTTTCTGGTGTTTCCGTTTCAAATGAAGTATCTTCTGTCATCTCCGATGGCTCCTCTGTCTCCGTTTCTGCCTCTGGGATGGTCGACATGATCACCATCATCTCTTTTGCCGTCATGGACGTATTTAACGTGTAAGTACCTGTTTTTATCTTGCCTGTATACGCAGACAGCTTTAACTGTGCCAAAAACAGTTTGCCATCACGTACCAATCCTTTTTTTTCCAACAAATTTCCAATATCGCTCTCGGACATATCCGATGTGATCTCTACCAGCTTATCCGTGCCCGGCTCTGCCTCCATCGGCTGTTCGGTAAAGACACGATATCCAAAGTCATAGCAGAATGTACCCAATTTTACAAGGCACAATGCGACTACAAGCAACATTAAAATAGAAAAGCTGAATCTGACAAATTTAAAAACAATCTTGTTCAAGCTCATCGCCGTCCCTTTCTTACACTTCCATGATGATCGGCATGATCATCGGTCTTCTCTTAGTCTCTTTCCACACGAAATCGCCAAGGGAATCTTTGATCTCATTCTTGATCTTACCCCAGTCTGTAATTCCACGGTCCATGCAGTACTGCATTTTATCGTCTAACAGATGTTTTGCTTCTTCCATTAAGCTCTCTGCACCTCTGACATATACGAAACCGCGGGATACGATATCAGGTCCTGCCAGAAGCTGTCCGGAACCGCCTTCCAGTGTAAGCACCACGATGATAATACCATCCTCTGCCAGATGCTGTCTGTCACGTAATACGATATTACCAACATCTCCAACACCGAGACCATCTACCATGATGTCTCCCACATGGACTTTTCCGGTTACTTCTGCACTTTCCTCATCCAGTTCTAATACATCTCCAGACGAAAGGATATGAATGTTGTCTTTTGGAATACCAAGTTCTTCTGCCACTCTCGCCTGTGCTAACAGGTGACGGTACTCTCCATGCACCGGTACGGAATATTTCGGTTTTACCAGAGAGTAGATCAGTTTGATCTCTTCCTGGCAGGCATGTCCTGATACATGGACATCCTGAAAAATTACATTTGCACCTTTCATGGAAAGTTCATTGATGATACCAGAAACCGCTTTTTCATTTCCCGGGATTGGATTGGAACTTAACACGATCGTATCGTTTGGCTTAATGGTTACTTTTTTGTGCATACCGCATGCCATACGGGAAAGTGCTGCCATGGATTCTCCCTGACTTCCTGTTGTGATCAGAACAGTCTTCTCATCCGGATAATTTTTCAGTTCTTCAATGTCGATCAGTGTATTCTCCGGGATATTGATATAGCCGAGTTCGGAAGCAATGCCGATGATATTTACCATACTTCTTCCCTCTACGACTACTTTTCTGCCATATTTATAAGCCGTGTTGATGATCTGCTGCACACGGTCTACATTGGATGCAAACGTTGCAATGATGATCCTTGTATTCTTGTGATCTGCAAAGATCTCATCAAATGTCTTTCCAACCGTCCGCTCTGACATCGTAAATCCAGGGCGTTCTGCGTTGGTACTGTCGCACAGAAGTGCAAGTACGCCCTTTTTACCGATCTCTCCAAAACGCTGTAAATCGATCGCATCTCCAAATACCGGCGTGTAATCTACTTTAAAGTCTCCGGTATGGACTACGATACCTGCCGGTGAATAGATGGCAAGTGCTGCTGCATCCTGGATACTGTGGTTTGTCTTGATAAATTCCACGCGGAAACAGCCCAGATTGATGTGCTGTCCGTATTTGACTACTTTACGTTTTACTTTTGTGAGCATATTGTGCTCTTTTAATTTGTGTTCAATGATGCCAATAGTCAGCTTAGTCGCATAGATTGGTACATTGACCTCTTTTAATACATAAGGGATCGCTCCGATATGGTCCTCATGTCCATGGGTAATGAAAAATCCCTTTACTTTGTCGATGTTATCTTTTAAATATGTGACATCCGGAATGACAAGGTCGATACCGTACATATCGTCTTCCGGGAAAGAAAGACCGCAGTCTACTACGATAATGCTGTCTTCATATTCAAAAGCAGTGATGTTCATTCCGATCTGCTCTAATCCGCCAAGTGGAATGATCTTCAGCTTTGAAGTTTTTTCTTTCTTCAATCCTTTACCTCCATTATTATTTTTTTTCCGCTCGCTATATTTTTTATCATTTGCCTTGACTTCTTTACTGGTTTTTGTCTTTGTTCTTCCAGTCGTTCTCGTCTTGCGCACTTCTTTTTTTTCTTCCGTTTTTACTTCGTCTGTTTTTACTTCTTTTATTTCTTCCATTTTCAGTTCTTCGTTTTTCATTTCATTATCTTTCGTACTCAATGTCCGTATCCTCAACTAATTCCGCAAATATTTTTCCAACTGCAGCTAACTCGGTATCATCTTCTACCATCTCGTAGCAGACTTCCTCGCCCTCTGCGGCAACTTCTTTTAAGAGATAGGCATCGCAGTCGCCGTCCTCTTCCTCTGTAGCAAGAAGATACCGCATTCCGTTCACCTGAGTCTCTTCCAATACAAAAAGAGAGATCTCTTCTTTTGTATCAGGATCTACAAATGTTACTTTTTCCATTTACCTTTCATTTCCTTCCGTTCCTATTTGATTTGCCCATGTTTTTGCATTAAGCATCCTTATGGTATGAAAGATAGTCCAGATATCCCTGTAAAATAAAAACAGCCGCAATCTCATCCACATACTTCTTGCGGTCTTCTCTCCGGATACCAGACTCCATCATATGCTTATCTGCTGAAACTGTCGTCAGACGCTCATCCCAAAGTACTACTTCAAGCCCCGTACGTCTCTCCAACATTTCTTTAAACTCTTTCGTCTTTTCGCAACGCTCTCCCTCTGAATTATTCATATTTTTCGGGAAACCAAGCACAATACGCTCCACCTGATATTCTGTTATGATCTGTTCAATCCGCGCTAACGTTTGGCGCAGTTTATTAGGAGACTGGCGTCTTACGATTTCCAGTCCCTGTGCTGTCAACAACAGCTCGTCACTGACTGCCACACCGACAGTCTTCGAGCCAAAATCCAATCCTAAAATCCGCATACTCTCTCCGTCACTACGCCCAACGATTGTTTTTGATATAAGATTTTAATATCTCTTCTACCAATTCGTCACGCTCTACCTTCATAATCAGGCTTCTTGCATTATTATGGCTGGTAATATAAGTAGGATCTCCAGACATAATATATCCAACAATCTGATTTACCGGATTATAGCCTTTCTCACTCAGTGCATGATATACGATCTCCAAGATATCGCCCACTTTGAGTTCCGGTTCTTTTTCCACTTTAAAATACTGTGTATTATTGATATTCTGCATATTTGTCACGCCCTTATACCTGCTTAAAAGCATTGCTGTATATTATTCTAATATAGTTTGTCCTAAAATTCAACCATAAGTTCAAGAACTCCATCCGTCAGTTGTCCTTTGATGGTCCCTGTCACAAACTGATTTGCAAGATTTTCCTTCGTCTCCACCGCTACCTTGACATACTCTTTCGTGTATCCGGTAAAGTAGGTTTTTCCGTTCCATTCCATCGCTTCTTCCAAAAGCACGGTCACTTGTTTTTCCACATAATCCATGCGAAACTGGTCTGACATTTTCTTCTCCAGTTCCAAAAGGATGGCACTTCGTCTGGTCTTTTCCTGCTCGTCTACCTGATCCGGCATCACTGCCGCTTTCGTTCCCTCTCTCTTCGAATATTTAAAGATGTGCATTTCATAAAAATGGATCCGCTCCAAATATTCCCTTGTCATCTGAAACTCTTCTTCTGTCTCGCCCGGGAAACCTACGATCACATCCGTGGTGATCGCCGGATGGGAAAAATATTTCCGCAGTAACGCACAGCCTGCCTCGTATTCTTTGGTATCGTAACGGCGATTCATTCTTTTTAACACTGTATCGCAGCCACTCTGTAAGGAAAGATGGAAATGTGGACAGATCTTTTCCAGTTCCGATAAGCGTTTTACAAAATCCTCGGTCACGATCCGAGGCTCCAGACTGCCCAGTCTGATGCGTTTGATCTGCTCTACGCCATGCACCAGTTCGATCAGATGTAACAGATCATCTCCGGTGTCTACTCCGTAAGAGCTCAGATGGATCCCGGTAAGCACTACCTCCTGATATCCATGCGCCGCCAGCCGCTCCACTTCTGCCAGAACATCTTCTGCCTTTCTGCTTCTGACCCTGCCTCTTGCAAATGGGATGATACAGTAACTGCAGAACTGGTTGCATCCATCCTGCACTTTTAAGAACGCTCTGGTATGTTCCGCGGTCTTCTCCAGATGAAGCTCCTCGTAATCCTGTTTGACATGGTTGATATCAACCACTTCATTTACTTTTTCAGCTTCATTTCCCTGCCTCTTTTTCTCATATGCTTCGATTGCATCAAGCAGCATATGTTTTTTATTATTTCCGATTACAATATCGATGCTTTCATCTAATGCTGCTTCATCCTCTTTTGTCTGTACATAACATCCTGCTGCAATCACAATCGCCTCCGGATTCGTCTTTTTTGCTTTGTGAAGCATCTGTCTGGATTTACGGTCAGCCATGTTCGTTACGGAGCAGGTATTGATCACATAAACATCTGCCCTTTCATGGAACGGCACGATCTCATAGCCTGCCTGTTCCAAGATCTGCTGCATGGCTTCTGTCTCGTATGCGTTCACTTTACATCCCAGATTATGTAACGCCGCTTTTTTCATTTCATCCCTCCATTTACTGTTGACTTTTCCATAAAAAACCTTTAGTATAAAAGTAACTTGATTAGTTAATCTTAAGGAGGTTTTTCGCTATGAAAACAGTACAGATTTCTTTAAATTCCATCGACAAAGTAAAATCCTTTGTCAACGCTATTACACAGTATGAATTTGATTTCGATTTAATCTCTGGAAGATACGTGATCGATGCAAAATCTATCATGGGTATCTTCAGCTTAGATTTATCCAAACCAATCGATTTAGCAATCCATGCTGAGAGCAATATCGATGAGATTATGGAAACATTAAAACCATATTTAATCTAATGATTTTGTATTTCCAGAAAAAGCCACAGATTTTCATCTGTGGTTTTTCTTTTTCTCTTTTTATTCACGCAATATACATACTGTGTGATGCATACTGCGCGATATTTCTCATTTCTGCATGAAGTGACGCATCGCTTATGCTTCGATGCGGATCACTTCTACGGTATCGATTGCTTCCTGCATCAGGGCATCGATCTTTTCATCTAATTTCTTCTCATCATTGTGAATGACATTCAGACTTGGTTTTGTCACCGGATGTTTTGCCACGAAGATTGTACAGCAATCCTCATATGGTAAAATTGAAGTCTCATAGGCATCGATCTTTTCTGAGATCTCAACGATCTCCTGCTTGTCAAATCCGATCAGCGGACGATATACCGGCATCGTACATACTTCATTGGTTGCAGCTAAAGACTGCATGGTCTGGCTTGCAACCTGTCCGATACTCTCTCCTGTGATCAGTCCCAGGCATTTATTTTCTTTTGCAAAATGCTCTGCCAGCTTCATCATATAACGACGCATAATGATTGTCAGTTCCTCATGCGGACACTGCTCATAAATATAAAGCTGGATATCAGTAAAGTTGACCACATGAAGCTGGATCGGTCCGGAATATTTTGCGACGATCTTTGCCAGATCAATCACTTTCTGTTTTGCACGCTCTGAGGTATATGGCGGTGCATGGAAATAAGTTGCATCAATGCAGACACCTCTTTTGGCAATCATATAACCTGCAACCGGACTGTCGATTCCCCCGGAAAGTAAAAGCATTGCTTTTCCATTTGTGCCAACCGGCATACCTCCCGGTCCCGGGATTACAGTAGAGTACAGATTGATCTGGCTACGGATCTCAATGTTGATCATAACGTCCGGATGATGCACATCTACTTTTAATTCCGGATATGCCTCTAAAAGTTTCTCTCCAATCTTGGCGTTGATCTCCATCGATTCCAGTGGATAATTTTTTCTCGCACGTCTTGCATTTACCTTAAAGGTAAAGTTCTTATCCGGGTATGCCATATCAATGTAACGGATCACTTCTTCTGCAAGGCGGTCAAATCCTTCATCCTCTAATATGACAACCGGACAGATACCGACAATACCAAAGACACATTTCAGTGCCTCGATCGCCTCATCATAATCAAATTCTCCCTCGGTCTCCACATAGATACGTCCCTGCTCTTTGCGGATGCGGAATGTGCCATCTACCTTTTTCAATGCCTGGTTCATCTGGCTGACCAGTGCATCCTCAAACAGATAACGGTTTTTTCCCTTGATCGCAATTTCTGCATATTTAATTAAAAATGCTTTATACATAATTTCCTCCATAAAAGCCATTTAATGGCGTGTAAACTTTCTGCGGAACGGCACGATCTCTTTTAATGCCGCAATCGCATAATCAATCTCTTCCGGTGTCGTCTCTGCACAGAAACTGAAACGGATCGTACTCTCTAACCGGTCTTTTGACAGACCGATTCCCTGTAATGTCTTACTCGGTGCCGGTTTATTGGAAGAACAGGCACTTCCCGCCGAAACATAGATTTCTTTTTCCTCTAAGGAATGTAATAATACTTCACTCCGCACCCCGGGGATCGTCACACTGACGATATGTGGTGCTGAATCACGTCCTGTCTTTCCATTTATGGTCACATCCTCGATCTGTGTCACCCCTTCAATGAAACGGCTTTTCATCTCATAGAGATGATCGATCTTTTCTTCAAAATCCGTATAGATTTCTTCTGCCGCTACACCAAGTGCTGCCGCCGCTGGTACATTTTCGGTTCCGGAACGCATTCCTTTTTGCTGTCCACCGCCAAATAAGATCGGTTTTATCTTTGTTTTATCCTTTACATACAAAAAACCGGAACCTTTGGGTCCGTGTATCTTATGTCCGCTGACCGATAACAGATCAATGCCCATCTTCTTTGGATAAATACGATATTTTCCATATGCCTGGATCGCATCGACATGCAACAGGGTTTTCGGATTTTTCGCTTTTACGATCTTTGCTGCTTCCTCGATCGGCTCTACTGCACCGATCTCATTGTTTACCATCATAAGTGAAACCAGGATCGTATCTTCCCGCACCGCTTCCTGTAACTGCTCCAGTGAGATCAATCCATCATGGTCTGTTTTCAGGTAAGTAATCTCAAATCCCTGCTCCTCTAAATATGCCATAACAGCCGATACCGAAGCATGTTCGATCGCAGTCGTAATGATATGGTTTCCTGCACGTTTATTGGCAAGTGCCGTTCCAATGATCGCCAGATTGTTGGATTCGGTTCCACCTGATGTAAAATAGATCTCTTTTTCCTCTGCTTTTAATGTTTTGGCGATCTGTTCTTTTGCTCTGCGGATATACCCCTCCGCAACCATTCCCATGGTATGGAGCGAGGACGGATTTCCGTAATCCTCCATCAGAACCTTTACCATGATATCCCGCGCCCGCTCACTGCAGCGGGTCGTCGCTGAATTATCTAAATATGCCTGCATTCTTTTTCACTCTTTCTTTTATGAATCCAACTGATAGGTCAGGATCGACAGCATTGCAAGTCCCGCTGTCTCTGTCCGCAAAATGCGTCTTCCAAGGGATAACAGAGCCATGTCATGACTTTTTGCCAGAGCGATCTCATCCTCTGCAAATCCACCCTCCGGTCCGATAAAAATACCGATAGACTGCCCCGGTCTGATGCCTTCCACCACGCTTCTTGTTGCCTCCATGCCACGTTCATTTTCATAAGGCACCAATACCACATCCAGCTGTGCTGCCAGAGAAATGGCATCCTCATAGCGCAGTGGCATCTCAACGGTCGGGATCAGACTGCGCTTTGACTGCTTTGCCGCACTTTTAGCGATCTCCTGCCAGCGTTTTACTTTATTTTCTGCCTTTTTTGCATCCAGTTTTACGACACAGTTTTTCATTGCCACCGGAACGATCTGATAGGCACCAAGTTCAACTGCTTTCTGAATGATCAGCTCCATTTTATCGCTCTTTGGCAGTCCCTGAAACAGATAGATCTTGTTTGGCAGTTCGGTCCCCTCGGTCAGCTCTTCTACGATCTCTGCCCGCACCGACTCCTCCCGAAGTTCTGTAATACAGCAAAAATAATTTTTTCCATTTTCTGTGCTGACACGCACTTTCTCTCCCGGCTTCATACGAAGTACATTTTTTATGTGATTGACATCGCTGCCCTCGATCAGCACCTCGCCATCCATCACCTGTGAATCATCGATAAAGAACTGATACATGTAACTCCTGCTAACCTCCATTCCAGAATCTTTACGCGATATTCTCTATTTATCTTTGCGTGCTGTGATATTGACCCATTCTCCCTGATGGTTGATCTCCACTACAGTAAGTCCTGCCTTTTCAATCGCTTCTTTTACCGCATCTTCCTTGAAATCAATAATTCCGGAGGTAATAAAATAGCCACCTTTTTTCAATCTTGCCGGAATCACCGGTGCCATCGGGATAATGACATCTGCAAGGATATTTGCCACCACAATGTCATAACACTCTGTTCCGACTTTCTCCTGTAATTCGGTGTCATCGATCAGATTTCCAACATAGAAAGTTCCTTTTGAAAGGTCTAAATGATTGACCTGCATATTGTCTCTCGTTGATGTCATACAATCCGCATCCAGATCGGTTCCGACTACCTCGCTTGCACCCAGTTTTAATGCCACAATAGATAAAATACCGCTTCCGCATCCGACATCGAGTACCTTTGGTGTGGTCCCTGGAATATATTTTAATAACTGGCGGATACAAAGCTGTGTTGTTTCATGCTTTCCGGTACCAAACGATACGCCCGGATCGATCTCGATCAGAAACTTGTCCTTATCCTCTTCTTTTAATTCTTCCCAGGTCGGTTTGATCAGAATGTCATCAATATAGAAAGAAGAAAAGAATTTCTTCCAGTTATTGATCCAGTCCAGATCCTCGGTCTGATCCGATGTGATCACGCCGGTTCCGATGTCCACAATCTTACGCAGCTCTTCGAGTTCGGTCTTGACCTGTTTTAACAGCTCCGTGTAGTCCTCTCCATTGTCTTCCAGATAAAAACTGACATAGCTCACCCCATCATCCGGTGGCAGTTCCGGCAGAAAATCGATAAACATATCTGCCTGATCCTGTTTGGATAACGGTATCTTATCCTCGATCTCTACACCCTCAATGCCCAGTTCCATCAACATGGAGCTCATGAAATCTTCTGCTGCTGTTGTTGTTTCAATGGTATACTTATTCCACTTCATATATCTTCCTCATCTCATCTGTTATCGTTCACGCATTTCTCCGTTTACACATAGCTATGAGACATCATAACACATTCCTTTTATTTTTGCAAAAAAGATATTTTTTAACCCCATTTTTTGCCATAACTCTTGCAACCGCTCCGTCTTTCTTCTAAAATAGAGTTCAGTACAACGATTATTTATCATTACAGGAGGATACCATGGAGAAAATTGCAAGTTTTACCATTGACCACATAAAATTACAGCCGGGTGTTTATGTATCAAGAAAAGATCAGGTAGGTACCGAGACGATCACCACTTTTGATCTGCGTATGACATCCCCAAATGAGGAACCGGTCATGAATACCGCCGAGATGCACACCATCGAACACCTCGCAGCCACTTTTTTAAGAAATCATCCTGTTTACAAGGACAAGACCATCTACTTTGGTCCGATGGGATGCCGTACCGGTTTCTATCTGCTTTTAGCCGGCGATTATGAATCCAAAGATATTGTTCCGCTTATGATCGAGCTGTTTGAATTTATCCGGGACTTTAAGGACGATGTACCGGGTGCTTCTCCAAAAGACTGTGGGAACTATCTGGATATGAATTTAGGCATGGCAAACTATCTTGCCAACCGCTATCTGGAACAGACGTTATATCACATTGATGAGGCACATCTGATCTATCCGGCATAAAATTTTATTCTGAGAATCCAAAAAGGTTTTGGTCATTTCATATGGCCAAAACCTTTTTTCATGATAATAGAATGCTCACAGAGCGTTCATTCTATTATTGTTCGTATTTTTTACTCAGCCTATCGTATTCCCGGTTGATCTCCTGTATCATAGCGGTATCTCCCGCCAGATTATCCGGATGATAAATCTTTAAAAGCTCTTTATAGCGGCGTTTCAATGCCTTTTTGTTATCCACACCCACAAAAAACATTTCTGCGTTTACAGGCAGTGGCTGCAGCTGCGCCTTTTCCTCATGCTCTTCCACATAACGGTAAAAATTGCGCTGCTTTTCCACCTGTAATTTCTCATCCGCCAGATTTTTAAGCTCCTCTTCTAATAATTTCCATTTCATGGCAAAGAGTTTGCTCTCACTTTCCAGACGGCTTTTTTCTGTATCTTTCCAGCGGGTATAATCCCGTTTTTCACGTTCTAACGCTTTGCGCTCCCGCTCTATCTTTTTCCGTTCTTCCCGCAGCTGTTCTCTCTGGGATTCCAGTTTCTGCTCCTGTTTGTAACGCCACTGCTGAAATACAACCCCTGCATGGTTGCCTTTTACCTTATATCGGCCCATGACATTTTCTCCTTAAACGATAGGTTCCTCCGTTCGTAAATCCCGGATATTAAATCTCGTCAAATGCTTCCTTTACTTTATCCACGAAACCTTTTTTCTTTTTCGGTTTCTCTGCGGAAGCACCGGAGTGATCCTTATTCAAAGAATCTCCTGTCAGTTCATCAAAATGACGCAATGCCTCTTTTGCCTCTGCATTTAAGCCTGTCGGCACCTGTACCACCAGTGTGACATAATGGTCACCACGTACCGCTTTATTGCGCAGCGATGGCACTCCTTTTCCTTTCAGACGGATCCTTGTGTCTGTCTGTGTTCCCGGTTTCACCTCGTAGAGCACATCTCCGTCCACGGTATTGATACGGATTTCTCCGCCCAATGCTGCCTGCGCATAGGAGATCGGTGCGGTAGAATAAATGTTGGTATCCTGACGCTGAAATACCGGATGTCTGGATACGACTACCTCTACCAACAGATCGCCTCTTGGTCCACCGTTGATACCAGGCTCACCCTTCTCACGAATCCGGACACTCTGTCCATTATCGATTCCGGCAGGGATCGATACTTTGATCTTTTTCCTGCTGGAAATATATCCTGTACCACGGCAGTCCGGACATTTCTCTTTTATGATCTTACCGGTTCCATTACAATCCGGACAGGACTGCACGTTCTGTACTGTACCGAAAAATGACTGCTGGGTAAAGACAACTTTACCTTTTCCGCCACACTTGGCACATGTCTCCGGTGTTGTTCCCGGCTTTGCACCATTTCCATGACAGGTGTTACACTCATCCTTTAAGACCATCTCAATCTCTTTTTCACATCCAAAAACTGCCTCTTCGAATGTGATGCGGATGCTGGTTCTTAAATTCTGTCCCTTCATCGGACCATCATTTGCTCTTCTTCTGGTACCACCGCCGAAGAAATCGCCAAAAATATCGCCAAAGATATCGCCCATGTCCATGCCGGAGAAATCGAATCCTCCCGCACCGCCACCGGTTCCGTCAAATGCTGCATGACCAAACTGATCATACTGTCTTCTCTTTTCAGCATCACTTAATACGGCATAAGCTTCCTGTGCCTCTTTGAATTTTTCCTCTGCTTCTTTATCTCCCGGGTGCATATCCGGATGATATTTCTTTGCCAGACTACGGAATGCTTTTTTAATTTCATCATCAGATGCGGTTTTGCTTACCCCTAAGACTTCATAGTAATCTCTCTTATCTGCCATAACAATATTCCTCTTTCCGACCTCTGCGCATCAAACCGCACTTTTTTGCATGCTGCGCACTGACCTAAACTGCATACAGGGGTCCCGGATTCTGATCCGGAAACCCCGTCTTTCTTTTCTTTAAAAGATTATCTTACACTTCTTTGTAATCTGCATCGACAACATCATCATCGGCCGGACCACTCTGTGCTCCACCCATGTTGCTCATGTCAGGACCTGCGCCTGCTGCACCGGCTCCTGCTGCCTGTGACTGCTCATACATCTTTGCAAATACCTTCTGTGCACTCTCTGTCAGCTTCTCCTGTAAAGATTTCAGTTCTGCAACATCTGCCTCTGTCATCTCTTCTGCATTCTGATGTGCCTCTAAGAAGCTCTTTACAGCCCCCATATCTGCTTCTACAGCGGATTTGTCTGCCGGATCAATGTTTGCACCAACCTGATCTAATGCCTGCTGTGTCTGGAATACGAAAGAGTCTGCATCGTTTCTTGCATCGATTGCTTCTTTTCTCTTCTTATCCTGTGCTTCATACTCAGCTGCCTCTCTGACTGCCTTATCGATCTCATCATCAGACATATTAGAACCTGCTGTAATGGTAATGTGCTGCTCTTTTCCAGTTCCTAAATCTTTTGCAGATACGTTTACGATACCGTTGGCATCGATATCAAATGTAACCTCAATCTGAGGTACTCCACGACGTGCTGGCGGGATACCATCCAGACGGAACTGTCCAAGGGACTTGTTGTCTCTCGCGAACTGTCTCTCACCCTGTACTACGTTGATATCTACTGCAGTCTGGTTATCTGCTGCGGTAGAGAAGATCTGGCTCTTCTTGGTAGGAATGGTTGTATTTCTCTCGATCAATCTGGTTGCGATACCACCCATGGTCTCGATAGAAAGTGATAATGGGGTAACATCCAGAAGTAAGATCTCACCTGCACCGGCATCTCCTGCTAATTTACCACCCTGGATAGATGCACCGATTGCTACACACTCATCCGGGTTTAAGGATTTGCTCGGCTCTTTGCCTGTCAACTGTCTTACTTTATCCTGTACTGCCGGGATACGTGTAGAACCACCAACTAAAAGTACCTGGCCTAAATCAGCATTGGTCAGTCCTGCATCTTTCATTGCGTTCTGTACCGGGATTGCTGTCTTTTCTACTAAGTCATGTGTCAGTTCATCAAATTTTGCTCTTGTCAGGTTCATATCAAAGTGTTTTGGACCTTCTGCGGTTGCTGTGATGAATGGCAGGTTGATGTTGGTTGTTGTAGCAGAAGATAACTCTTTCTTTGCTTTCTCTGCTGCTTCTTTTAATCTCTGAAGTGCCATCTTATCGCCGGATAAGTCTACGCCCTCAGCTTTTTTGAACTCATCGATCATCCACTGTGTGATCTTGTTATCGAAATCATCACCACCAAGATGTGTATCACCGTTGGTAGATAATACTTCGATGACACCATCACCGATCTCAATGATAGATACATCAAATGTACCACCACCTAAATCGTATACCATGATCTTCTGCTCTTTTTCATTATCAAGACCATATGCTAATGCTGCTGCGGTAGGCTCGTTGATGATACGCTTTACATCAAGACCTGCGATCTTACCTGCATCCTTGGTTGCCTGACGCTGGGCATCATTGAAGTAAGCCGGTACGGTGATAACTGCTTCGGTTACTTTTTCTCCAAGGTATCCTTCTGCATCTGCCTTTAATTTCTGAAGTACCATTGCAGAGATCTGCTGCGGAGAATACTGTTTGCCATCGATGTCTACTTTGTAATCAGTACCCATATGTCTCTTAATGGAAGCGATGGTCTTCTCTGCGTTGGTAACTGCCTGACGTTTTGCAGGCTCACCTACAAGTCTCTCTCCTGTTTTTGTAAATGCTACGATAGATGGTGTTGTTCTTGCACCTTCCTGGTTTGCGATAACGGTTGGTTTTCCACCTTCCATAACTGCTACACAACTGTTTGTTGTTCCTAAGTCAATACCAATGATTTTTCCCATGATTGTTTCCTCCTCATTTCTAATAGGTTACTTATCATCTATTCCTATGATACTACTGCTACCATGCTGTGTCTTACTACGCTGTCTTTGTACATATAGCCTTTCTGAAGTTCCTGCGCTACGACTCCGGCTTCGTATTCTTCGCTTTCCACCTGCATCACTGCATTATGGAACTCCGGATCAAATTCCCTGCCAACTGCCTCAATCGGTGTCACACCGACTGCTGCAAGTTCAGTAAGCATCTGGCGGTAGGTCTTATCCATTCCTACCACGAAAGGATTTTCTTTGTCCTCATCCGAAACGCCTGCAAGTCCGCGCTCAAAGTTGTCAATGACTGGAAGAATTTTTTCTACTATGCTTCTTGCTCCCATATCATACATCTGGGTCTTTTCCTTTTCTGTACGCTTACGGAAGTTATCAAATTCTGCCATCTGACGTTTTACCTGATCCGTCAGGTCTTCGATCTGTTCATCTTTTTTGTCTTTTTTCTTTTTAAAGAAACCTTTTTTGCCATCTTCTTTTCTATCTTCGGCGGCATCTTCTGTGGTCTCTTCGCTCTCGCCGGTCATCTCCTCTGTCTGCTCTTCGGGAACATCCGCTGTCGAAGTATCTTCGGCATCTGTATTTTCTTCTGCCACTTTCTCTAATACTTCTTCTTTCTTTTCGTTTTCTGCCATCTACGAACCACCTTTCTATGTCTGCTCCTTAGACCTGTCTAAAATTCCATCCAGGGAACTCTTAAGCGTCTTTAGATTATCCATTACTTTTTCATAGTCCATACGTTTTGGTCCGACAATTCCTATCGTCCCACGTACGCCTTCCCCTAATTCATAGGTTGCAGTGACAACGCTGCAATCCTTCATGGTCTGAATGGGGCTTTCATTACCTATATAAACCTGAATCCCTGTATTTTCATCATCTAACAGGTTTTCAGTGACCAGACTGGCTAACTGTTGCTTTTCTTCGAAAGTGGAGATCAGCTCGCTTGCTTTCTCTGAATCGCTCAATTCCGGATATTTAAAGAAGTTGGTCGCGCCGCTTGTATAAATGCGGATGTCCTCATCCTGTCCCATCGTCTCTGCCAGTGTGTCAAGCACATTGCTGATGATGTTGCTGTGGATGCCTGCCTGTTCCTTTAATTTGGATATGGTTGCCAGATTGATTTCTTCGAGTGCCAGACCGTTTAAGTTGGCATTCAGTAAAAAGTTGAGTTTTAACATCGTCTCGTTATCAATCGACTCTTCCACCGGAATGATCTTGTTTTTTACCAGATTTCCCTCTGTTACGATGGTTGCAAGGATCTGTTCATCGTCCATATGTGAAAGCTGTATGAACTTGACCTTGTTCTTATGATAAGTCGGTGCCGTTACCATGGTCGCATAGTTGGTATTATTTGCAAGTATCTTTGCCACCTGCTGTAATACCTGCTCCATCTTCTCGGTGTGCTCAATGACAAAACTCTTCATGTCATCTACTTCGCGTTCCTTATCTGCCATCAGATGATCCACATAAAAGCGGTATCCTTTGTCTGAGGGGATACGTCCTGCAGAGGTGTGCGGCTGTAAGATATAACCTAATTCCTCTAAGTCTGCCATCTCATTGCGGATCGTAGCAGAACTTAAATTCAGATCCGTGTACTTGGAAATCGTTCTGGAACCAACCGGCTCGCCCGTCTCTAAGTAATTGCGGATAATGGCATTTAGAATTTTCGTTTTTCGTTCATCTAATTCGAATTCGTCCATTCCTTTTCCACTCTTTCCCTCTCTGCTGGATTTCATTTATTAGCACTCATTGTTGTGGAGTGCTAACATCTATGTACTTAAGATAGCACCACTCTATTTTTTTGTCAACACTCAATTTGGTAAATTTCAACTATTTTATATATTTTTTATAGATTTCTTCCAGTATCGCTTTCCCGCTTCCAAAAGAACTGCCAGAAACAGACTGATACACGCCACGAGCAGATAGCTTCCAAGCGCGCTCTTCGCCCAGAAAAACTTCCAGATCACACTCTTTTTTAACCAGAACCAGACCAGCATATGGAGCAGGAAAAGATCCGTGGACAGGCTGCGCGCTCTTTTTGCAGCCCGGTCCGCCTTTTCTGATACTGGTATCCCTGCCACAAGGAAAAACAGCAGTCCCGATACGGCCGGCAAAAGCAGATACATATCATGCGAACCATCCCCGTACCGGGTTGTAAGCCATGCCTCTTCCTCAAACAGCCCTGCCAGCAAAAGGAAAAACAAAAGGAGTTCTCTTTTTCCCGGTCTTTTTATCTTTTCCCGTTTTTGAAAGAAGAAATACCCCATTGTCACAAATGGGAAACCAAAAAAGAAACCGTTTCTTGTTGTCAGAAAAACATCCTGATACCCTCTTATCGCCGATGCCGCCACAGGATTCTGGATTACGATATGCCGGTAGGAATTTCCAAGCAGCCCGATGACATAGATACAGACGGCAAGCAGGATCAGCAAGCCATCCCGCTCTCCCAAAAGCCGCTTTGCCAAAAACAGCAGCAACACCGCTACCACCGTTGCAAGAAGGTACCACAGCTGGATATAAGAACCGATCAGGAAAAACCGGCGCAACAGCTCCCTTGCATTTTCCTGCCAGGTATGTTCTTTTTTTACAAACCGCGCAAAGATGCAGGGCAGATAGAGGATGCTCCAGAAAAGATACATCTTTATAATATGAAGCAGATAGGATTTCATTCGCCCCCAGTCTGTGATCTTTTTCGCTGTAAAAAATCCGGTACAAAGGAAAAAAAACGGAACCGAAAGCCTGCAGATGACCTGCTCAAACGTATGCGAAAATGCAGGGGCAAGCTCCTCAAACGGAGGGATATGGATTGCGACCACAAGAAACGCCGCAATTAATTTTGCAAAATCGATCGCACGATATTCCGTCTTCATCCCACGCCTCCCATCTGTTTTCTTTCTCTCTCTTTCCATTTCATGAAACCATACAAGAACAGAATACTGCACCATCCGGCTATGCTGATGTAAATTCCCACTTTCAGGTAAGGGGTCTGGTAGCACAATCTCACATCATGTTCCCCCTCCGGCACCTGGATCGCTAAAAACATGGTATCAGCCCTTAGAACCTTTGTCTTTTTCCCATCCACATAAGCTGTCCATCCGGTGCTGTAAGGAATCGTCATGCAGAGCAGTTTCTCCTGTGTTAATGCGATCTTTCCAGTCACTTCGTTGGTCTTAAGTGACACATCAGTCAGCTCTTCCTGACACAGTTTGTCCTTATCGCGCTCTGCTCCCTCCATGGACTGTGCCGCGATCCTCATTTTGTCAAAAGAATAGGTTCCTTTTTCCTGAAATGTGATCGTAACTTCAAATGGAATATCCCTGCGATATCCAAGATTGACCAGAAAATCAGTCACACCACTGTAGAAGTTGTTCTTTGCCGTCAGATAAGTGATCTTCTTTGAAACATCCCCACAGCTTACCTGTATATGTAGCCGGTCTTTTGGCTTTTTCTTACCGCCCTCTTTTCCCTGATAATCCAGTCCTTCTATGATAAAGTATGTCTCACAGTTTCTTACACCCTGAAACCGCAGTTTTAAGAATGCATTTTTCTCCGTTACCTTTACTCCGCCATCGGTCCACTCCATTCCGTCGAGTTCTTCCACATCATAGGGGATCTCAATATCAGTAAAAATTGGTGTCTGCTCCTGCAACGTTTCGGTGCCGATCTCTGCCTCATCGACCACAATCCCCTGCAAGATGGCCTGCTGTTTTTCCGTTACCGTCATCGACTCATAGTCATCTCTTGCAATGTACCTGTCACTAGCAAATCCAAGTGGCAGGACATTCTCATTTTCATAGGATGCGGCTGCCACCTCATACTCCGTTCCCACACCAAGCGTTCCCTCTTTTAATTTCGTATCATATCCATAAGGAAGGTACCCCGTCCCGTTCTGTGGCACGACAAAATAGCGCACACCTGATAACATGTCCAGAAACTCTCTTCCATCCAGACCGGAATAACAGAAATCTCTGGTCTGGTTCAGATACATCTCCCTCTGAAATTCGTTGATGTACGGATTTGCCAGACTAAAATAATAGGACACTCCATGCAGTCCAAGCTGCATGGCAGTGTTTTTCCACTCTTTTACCTGTAAGGACTCATAGCGGTAGGTCGTATCTTTTGCCGCATCTTTGACCAGGCTTCCTCCTGCATCCTCTGTCAGCATCTGATATGCCTGTCCACGGTCTGCAAATTCATTCACATAATCATCGCCCCATGGTGCATATTTAAACCAGCCCTGATACACAAGCTCGCACATGACCACGACAAGCAGGACATTTTTAAACCAGAATTTTTCTTTCGTGCTTTTCGATGTGCCGATCACAAGCAAAAGCAGAATGGCAAATAGCAGCAATGCAACTGCCACATATGGTTTCTGGCTCTTTGTGGACACCTCAAGGCAGAGAAAAATATAGGTGATTCCCGCCCAGAACAGTTCGATTCTCTTTTTTGAGCGCATCGAAAGCATCTCCGGGTAAAGTTTTACCGCGATAAAAGATACCAGCATGGAATATGCCCACATGTAGCGGTTGATAACATAGCTTCCACCGTTTAACATCAGCCCTGCATACGGGAACAGGACCATCAATGTCATCACAAGAAATCCAAGCCGCAGTCCCCTGTATTTTTTCCGGAAGCTGAGTAAAAAGATCACGGCGATCAGGATCAGCCCGGTGTAGCCCAGTTCACTCCAGTATCCCGCACCGCCCATTAAAAATCCGGAAATGAATTTCTTATAATAGGAAAGCGGGTAGACCAGTGAAAAATCATGTTTCGCCTCTGCCCTTCCGGTGGAAAGTGTCATCATAACAACCGGAAGCAGAACGACACAGACAGAGGCAAGTGCCATCACAGAATAAAGCAAAAAACGCGAGATCCAGTACAGGATCTTTTTGATCTCCAGTTTCCGAACGATCATCAGATACCGTACCAGTGCATACCCTGCGACAAAAATACAGATCATGTACGCAAAATAAAAACTGCTGATCGTTGCAAGTGCTAACATCCCGATATAAAGCCACGGCTTTTCCTTTCGATAAATCTTATCCACGCCAAGTAAGATCAGGGGCAGATAGATCATCGGATTCAAAAAGTACGGATGGCGCACTGCCACGATCGCCCAAAAACAGAAATCATAGACCATTGCCCCAAGAAGCATTGCATACGGCTTTTGTCCATGATATTTACAGAACACCGAAAATGCAAGTCCCGCCAGATATAACCGGACAATGACAAGTGCACTATAAAAGCCTTCCATGCCAGATTTATCCGGCACAAAAACAGACAGCAGATTTAATGGGTCTCCGATCACATAGTAATGCAAGGTCGTTAAGATATCCGAACCCATTCCGATACTCATATCCCAAAGTGGGATAGAGATCCTATGTTCTTCCCAGAGCGTATGGATTATCTGAAGCAGCCAGGAACGATAATAAAGCAGCGCATTAAAATGCTGCTGCAATCCATCTGGTACCCAGACAAAGCTTTTATTATATAGAAGAAAGACAGAAAATATCGCACCCGCCATCACAGCAAAACACATGGTATATGCAAGCAGATACCATTTTTCTCCCTTTCCATTGATTGAAATCTTTTCCTTTAATTTCATAATGTTCCTCATTCCACTTTTTTTACAGCTTTTCTATCTTAGCACTGTCACTTTCCAAAATCAATAGTGGAACCTTACACCAAAATGGACAGGAAGCAAAACCTCCTGTCCATTTCTTTTTCTGTTATATTGTCTCTTATTCGTATCTTAACGCATCGATAACTTCCATCTTTGCTGCCTTGTTTGCAGGATAATATCCGAAGAATACACCGGTCAGCATCGAGAAGAATAAGGAAAGCATGATTGCCTGTACCGATGGATGCACCGATAAGATGATGTAGCTTGAGTACTCTGCATACATGTTCTGGATCACAAATCCCGCTGCCATTCCAAGTAATGCTCCGACTCCCACGCCAAGAAGGATACCAATGATACCTCCGATCAGGCAGAGCACGATCGCCTCAATGACAAACTGCATCTTAATAGTACGGCGTTTTGCGCCCAATGCCATGCGGACACCGATCTCTCTGGTACGCTCTGTAATGGATACCAGCATGATATTCATAACACCAACACCACCAACGATCAGTGAAATCGCTGCGATACCGGATACCGCGATCGTGATCACGTTCAATACCGTATTGATCATGCCAAGATCGGACTGCATGTTATAAGTCATGACTGTAAATTTCTCATTGTTGGCATAGATTGCATCAAAATAACTGGTAATATCACTGGTTGCCTGTTCTATATCTGCAAGTGGGGTCAAAAGCAGATTAAAGTTTTCATATCCTGTCTGCTCTGATCCCTGCAATTTGAAGCTGGTCTGGATCGGGATCATCATATCAGTCACACGGTCTTTTTCCGGCACGGTCGTATCGACTTTTCCAAACAGTGCCTGATTGTATTCATAGACACCAACAACAGAGAAATCATAAATACCACCATCGGAAGATACCACAGATAACTGCTCTCCGATCGGACTCTTATCTCCAAAATAACGTTTTGCCATCGTATCTGCGATCAGACAGACACGTTTCTGTCCGACATCATCTGCCTTCGTCAGGCTTCGTCCTGCGGATATCTTTAACTTCATGTAGTCCAGATACTCCGGTGTAATACCATTCATGGTAACATTTGCATAATTATCCGAATCTGCCTCATCGGTGATCTTACCATTTCCCAGATAGTTCTGTGCTGCCACACCCTTGACTTCATCCGGGTACTGTTCTACCAGTCCGTCTATCATTTCCTGTGTGACATAATCGCTCTCTGTCATATCCGGATATTCCCAGGTTGCCCAGGCATCCTCGTCATCATCATCCGGATATCTTGCCTGCACATAGGCAGTAACCGTATTGCCACCCAGGGAATTTAATGTTGCTGTCAAAGTACTCTGGATGGAACCACCAATGGTCGTGATGATGATCACCGAACTGATGCCGATAATGATACCAAGCATGGTCAGCAGGGAACGCATTTTATTACTTAAGATACTGGTAAATGCCTCTTTAATATTTTCCCAAAACATTACTGCTCACCTCCATTGTCTGCCACAATATTACCGTCGAGCAGTGTTACGATACGCTGTGTCTCAGAAGCAAGCTCCTGCGAGTGCGTGATCAGAACAATGGTCTTTCCCTGCTCCTCATGCAGCCTGTGAAACAGATCCATGACCATGTGTCCGGTCTTGGAGTCCAACGCTCCGGTCGGCTCATCTGCTAAAATGATAGCTGGATCGTTCATCATGGCACGGGCGATCGCCACACGCTGTTTCTGACCTCCGGAAAGCTCATTTGGTCTGTGATTGGCACGTTCCTCCATGCCTACCATCGCAAGCATCTCCATGGCACGCTCTTTTCCATTTTTTACTCTTTCTTCGCCGTACATCAGTGGCACCATAACATTTTTCAGCGCATTTGCTCTCGGAAGCAGGTTAAAGTTCTGGAATACGAAACCGATCCTGCGGTTTCGGATCGCGCTTCGCACCTCATCGGACATCATATTGACATCCTGCCCCTCTAAAAAATAGTTTCCGGCGGTCTGACGGTCCAATACTCCAATGATATTCATCAAGGTACTTTTACCGGAACCGGACTCACCTACGATAGAAACAAATTCACCCTTATGTACGGTAAGGTCTATCCCATGTAATATCTCTAATTCATTGGGTTTGCCCTCATAATATGTTTTTATGATCTTTTCCATTCGGATTACTGGTTCACTCACTACTCCATGCCCTCCGCATTTGTGCCTGCTTCTGTTGTTCCTGCCTCATCCATGTTACCGGAATACATCTGGGCAGCTGCAAGGACCTGACCTTCTGTTACGGTTCCTGCGTAATCGTAAATCATGTTATCGCCTTCCTGTAAATCTCCTCCGGTCACTTCGGTATAGTAATCTACAGTCTCACCTACTTCAATATTTTTACGGACAACATTTGCAGAACCGTCATCATTCATCTGAGCTACAAGAACATAAGAATTTCCGTCATCATCTGTCTTGACAAGATCATATGGAACTGCGAGTACCTCTCCTTTTTCCTGGATCATGATCCTGGCTTTGGCATCCATACCAATTAAAAGCTCTGTGCTGTCGATCGTGATCTCCACGGAATAGCCTCCTGCTGAGGAAGAGCTTCCATCGGAAGAAGTGCTTCCACTGCTCTTTACTCTGACTACCCTTGATACGGTACCACTGATCTCTTCCTCTCCGGTTGCATCGGATGTTACGGTTGCTTTCATACCTTCTTCGATTTTTAAAATGTCAGACTCGCCTACTGTTGCTACGATTTTTAATGCGCTGGTATCCTCAATTGTAAGTAAAGTAACCTTATCGGAGTTGATATCACCCACACGGACATTTACAGCTGTGACAACACCACCGTTTGGTGCTGTGATGGTACAGTCAGCAAGCTGCTCCTTGAGATTTTTCAGTGTATCTGTAGTGGTATTATCACTGTTCTGATATTTACCAAGCTCTACCTGAGTCTGTGCTGACTCGATGGCACGGTTTGTGGTTTCCAGTACTTTATCGTAATTTTCCTGTGCTGACTCTAATGCTCTCTGTGCCGCCTGTACGGATGCAAAATCACCCTGGCCGCTTTCATACATATGGTCTGCTCCGTCGTAATCTTCCTGTGCCTGGATGATCGCTGTCATCGCATCATCTAACTGGGTCTGCTGATCCTGCTTTGCCTCTTCCACACTCTTTGCATTTGTCTTGCTGTTGATGGAGTTGACTGCATTTGTATTTGAAACATTCTTTTCTAATTCAGAGATATTTTCCTCGATCGATTTGGTATCTAAGGTACATAAGACATCTCCCTCTTTTACAATGTCTCCAACCTGAACGTTTACCGCTGTGATCTCAGATGCTGCCTTTGAAGTAACGTTTGTGCTGCTGATACCTGAGATCGTCCCTTTTAATGATATGGTATCGGAAAGATCCCGTTTCTGTACTGCCTCTACCTCTACCGCATTTGATACTGCCTCTACCTGCTTTGACATATTTTTCACTGCACTGCCGATCACTGCGATCAATAATACAACAATGATAAGTACTACGATCAGTACGGTCTTTTTCTTCTTCGGCTTTACAGCTGCTGTCACTGTCTGGTTTTTTTTGTCTTTCATCCTTGTCTCTCCCTTTTCCTGATTTACGATGATATTTCCGTGAGCCGTGCTCACTGCTTCTGCTTATTGTAGCATATGATTTTTTCAAAATGTGGCATTTAAGAAAGACTTAAGAAATCTTAAACTTTTCTACCACATTTCCTTAGCGGCTCATGTTCCGGTTTTCTCTCCGTCTTATTGTGTTATTGCAATAATACAATTAATTTCTTTGACTGTCAAGAGATTCTTTTCTTTTTTGCTCTTCACGGAATACTGTCATCATTTCATGGGTCAGACTTAACCCCTCCACATCATCCGGAATATCGCGGTAATCCACCCATTCCGCCACGGAGAGTTCCCCGGTATCCAGTATAATCTTTTCCCTTTGTTCCAGCTCGCAGAAATAGCCCAGCAGGAGATTACTGTCAAATCCCCACGGCTGGCTCTTATAGTAACGGATGTTTTTAACATGAAGTCCGACTTCTTCCTCAACTTCTCTTTTTACCGTTTCCTCTGCCGTCTCTCCGATCTCGGTAAATCCGGCGATCAGTGCATATCTTTTATATTCCCGGTCGGCGTATTTGGTCATCAGGATCTTACTGCCATCCGTTACCCCCACAATCACTGCCGGTGCTATTTTGGGAAATACCAGATTTCCGCATTCCCTGCACTCTAACATTCTCTGTTTTGTGCTGTGATACAGTTTTCTTCCGCATCTGCCGCAATACTGATTATCCCGATACCACACATACAGATGCCATGCCGTCGCAGCAGCAAGAATCCGCTCTTTCGGATGCAGCCTTCTCACCTCAAACATCCGGTAATAGGAAAAGCCATTGAATGTAATATCTTCCGGTAATTCCATCAGAAAATAAGCTTCCTCTCCGATGGAAAACAGATACACATGCTCCGGCAGTGTTATCCCTTTCTCCTTACATGCCATTTTTAGCATGTCAAAGGTTAAAAAAGTAAGTTCCGGTTCCTTTTGCATATAGATCATGTTTTCATGAAATGCAAGTATCCTATCGTTTTTCTCCGGTTTTCTGTCGCAATACGCATTGTCTAAATGCAGCGGTGCAATATCCTGTATCATATTTCTCTCCTTTTTCACGAAAAATACGGCAGTCAAGGGAAGCCCTTTGAATGCCGCATGTTTTTTTCTATATGGTTTTTGTTGTCCACTTTGAGCAGTCCCATACATCATTTACGATGTCCTGGTAAAATTCCGGCTCATGGCAGATCAAAAGAACGGTTCCCCGGTACTCATTTAATGCCCGTTTTAATTCGTCCTTTGCATCCACATCAAGGTGGTTGGTAGGCTCATCCAAAAGAAGGACGTTGGTGGTACGGTTCATCAGTTTGCAGAGACGGACCTTCGCCTGCTCTCCTCCGCTTAACACACGTACCTGACTCTCAATATGTTTGGTCGTAAGCCCGCATCTTGCCAGTGCTGCACGCACCTCATACTGGCTGAACGACGGGAACTCGTCCCAGATCTCCTCGATACAGGTATTCTTGTTCTCTCCTTTAATCTCCTGCTCGAAATAGCCGATCTCTAAATTTTCTCCAAGTTCTACTTTTCCATCCAGTGCCGGAATCAGCCCTAAAATGCTGCGCAGAAGGGTCGTCTTTCCAATCCCGTTTGCGCCAACTAAAGCGATCTTATTTCCCCGCTCAAGTGATAGGTTAAGCGGCTTTGACAACGGCTCATCGTATCCAATGACAAGGTCTTTGGTCTCAAAAATATATTTGCCCGGTGTCCGTCCAAGCTGGAACGAGAATTCCGGCTTTGGCTTTTCTGCTGCCAGTTCGATGACATCCATTTTATCAAGTTTTTTCTGGCGTGACATTGCCATGTTCCTGGTAGCAACCCTTGCTTTATTGCGCGCCACAAAATCTTTTAACTCGCTGATCTCCTGCTGCTGTTTGCGGTACGCCGCCTCAAGCTGTGCTTTTTTCACTTCGTAAACTTCCTGGAATTTATCATAATCGCCCACATAACGGTCCAGATGACAGTTCTCCATATGATAAACGATGTTGATGACTTCATTTAAAAACGGGATATCATGGGAGATCAGGATAAACGCATTTTCGTATTCCTGTAAATACCGCTTTAACCACGCGATATGCTCCGCATCCAGATAGTTGGTCGGCTCATCAAGCAATAAAATGTCCGGTTTCTCAAGCAAAAGTTTTGCAAGCAATACCTTCATACGCTGTCCACCGCTCAGATCCGTTACATCGTGGTCAAGTCCTAAGTCCAAGAGTCCAAGTGCCCTTGCCACTTCTTCCACCTTGGCATCAATGACGTAAAAGTCATGCAATGTCAGCATATCCTGGATCACGCCAAGCTCTTCCATCATCGAATCCATCTCATCCGGGTCTGCTTCTCCCAACGAATCACAGATGGTATTCATCTTCTCTTCCATCTCAAACAACCATGCAAACGCTGACTTTAAAACGTCCTCTATCGTCATCCCCTTCGTTAAGGTAGAATGCTGGTCAAGGTAACCGACACGGACATTTTTGGCCCATTCTACCTTACCCTCATCCGGCATCAGTTTACCGGTCACGATATTCATAAATGTGGACTTTCCCTCTCCGTTTGCACCGACCAGACCGATATGCTCCCCTGCCAGAAGGCGGAAGGAAACATCATCAAATATAGCGCGGTCGCCAAATCCGTGGGTCAGGTGTTCTACATTTAATATACTCATTTGTCATCTCCCATCTTGTTTTACTCCACATGGAGCATCCGTTTCGTTTTTTTGAATACATGGAAGTACGCCGGAAATAAAAAGGCATCGGCAAAGATCCATGCGACCGGGCTGGCAAAGCATGCCGCCGGGAACCCGAACAGTGGTACAAATCCAAATCCGACCAGTGTTCTTGCAACCATCTCACAGACTCCTGCTAAAATGGCAAATTTACTGTATCCCATTCCCTGGATCAGGAAACGGACGATATTTACAAAAGCAAGTGCGATATAAAAGGCACTGTTGATGATCAAAAACAGGTGCACATTGTCAATGACCTGTGTCTCTGCACTCTCCACAAAGAACATCGCAAGATGCCGTCCCAAAAAGAACAGTACCACAAATGCGATGATCGCATAACTGACTCCTAAGATCGAGCATGCCTTTAAACCGCCTGAGATACGATCCATCTTTTTCGCACCGACATTCTGTCCGCCGTAAGTTGCCATTGTTGAGCCCAGGGCATCAAACGGACAGCAGAAAAACATTCCGATCTTGCTTCCTGCCGTCATGGCAGCTACCGCATTGGAGCCAAGCGTATTGACTGCACTCTGTAAGATAACACTTCCGATCGCCGTGATCGAATACTGTAATCCCATCGGCACACCCATGCCGCATAACGTCTTCATGCAGGCACCATTGATCTTCCGTTCATCCGCATTCGGATGCAGGATCTCAAATTTTTTCCAGCTGTAGATCAGGCATGCCACACCGGATACTGCCTGTGAAATGACCGTTGCAAGTGCTGCTCCTGCCACTCCAAGCGGGGTTCCTATGATAAATAAAAGATCCAGTCCGATGTTAAGTACCGATGCAATAACCAGAAATACAACCGGCGTCTTGCTGTCTCCCATGGAACGGATAATTCCTGCTACAAGATTGTAAAGATAGGTAGCCGGGATTCCTGCAAATATGATCACAATATAGATATAAGCGCCGTCTATGATATTTTCCGGTGTCTGCATCACTTCCAGGATCGGACGGCAGAACACAACCGTGATCACAGTCATAACTGCCGCAAACAGGATTGACAGATAGATCGCATTCATCATAAATGCACGCAGTCCGCTTTCATCTCCGGCTCCGAATTTATGTGCCAGCGGGATTGCAAATCCATTACAGACTCCCATACAAAATCCGATGATCAGAAAGTTTAGGGCTCCTGTGGAACCAACTGCCGCCAGTGCATCCACGCCTAAAAACCGTCCCACGATCAGAGTGTCCATCAGATTGTAAAACTGCTGGAATAAAAATCCAAATAATAACGGGACTGAAAATCCCAAAATCAGTTTCATGGGTGAGCCATTTGTCATATCTTTTGTCATACTGATCTTACCTCTTATTCCACATCATATTTTTCGAAGACCTCAAAGAAGCTGTCTGTTGTGATCGCTGCATCAGTATCCAATTCCAGTTCATCCCATAAGTTCTGATTCAGGTAAGAAGAAAGACCGGACACATATTCGTTATAGATATCATCAAATGCTTCTTTTTCTCTTTTCTCCACAATATTTGACTTATTCGCTTCTGTCAGCTCCTCATCATATTTATTCAGGCATTTGATAAAATAATAGCCGTGATCCACCGGGATCTCATCTGATATTTCTCCATTGTCCAGGTCAAATGCCACCTTTTCCACTTCGGCAGGCAGTTCATCCCTTGACACGGTAACCTGAATGGAGGAAAGCTGATTATAATTATTTGCCACGGAAGCAAAGTCATCTCCCTTTTTCAACTTTGATAAAACTTCTGCCGCCTTTGTCTCATCGGTCACATAGATCTGCATGATCTCAATGACCCTTGCCTCATCATCACTGACTTCGTCATTGACTCCGTTTGTCAGAGAATGGTAGAGTTTCTGTGCCAGAGCGTAATGTGCGTAATACTCTGCAATATCACTCTCGGTCACCGCCAGATAGGCAACCTCGTCTTCTGACAGAGAAGCATAATACTCTTTTGCCGCCGAAGCGACATCCGCCTTTTCCTCCTCGCTCAGAGAAACCTCCTGCGATTCTGCCAGCAGATCCATACACACCACATGGGTCAGTTCCTCCAGGGTAATGTCCTTTACATACTGCGTTAAGGAATTATCCCCGAAATCATGCTCCCACAGATTGAGTCCGTATGCCGTACCATAGATATTCTGGTAGTTCGTCAAATATACTTTTGCCTCTTTTACTCCGCATGTCGCGCTTCCAATTTTAAATACCTGTTTATCGGAAAGGCTGCCGGAAACAACAATCTGTCTGTTTCCGATCTGGCAGCCCCCCAGACACATGAGCATTGCAATGGTAACAGGTATCATCTGTATCCATTTTCTCTTCATGGTACCTCTCTTTAAAACATTCCTAATCTTATGCCTGCATTGCCTTTAAAATACTTCTTGCAACCGAAATACCATTTGCAGATGCCTGCTGCAGACCTCTGGTTACGGATGCACCATCTCCGATGGCGCGCAATCCCTTCACATTAGTCTCAAAGTCATCATTTACCACAACTTTATTGGAATAGAATTTTACTTCCACGCCGTATAATAAGGTCTCATCACTGGCAATACCCGGTGTTACCTTATCTAATGCCATGATCATCTCCTCAATGTCAACCATGATACGATGTGGGAATACTAAAGACAGATCTCCCGGAACCGCATCCTTTAACGTCGGGATCAGATTGTTTCTGCAAAGACGTTCTTCGGTGGTTCTTCTTCCTCTCTTGAAGTCGCCAAACGTCTGGACTAAAATCTTTCCATCACAGAGCATGTTGGAAAGCTGTGCGATCTGTTTTCCGTACTCGATCGGTGTCTTGAACGGTTTGGTAAAGTTTTTCGATACCAGGATCGCAAAGTTGGTGTTATTGGTCTTTAAATCTTTTGATTTGTATGCGTGTCCGTTGACAACGGCAAGTCCGTTATCGTAGTACTCGGTTGCTACCTCTCCGGATGGATTGGTACAGAAGGTACGCACTTTATCATCAAAGGTCGGAGTGTGATATACCAGTTTTGCCTCATATAAATTCTGGTTCAGGAAATCCATGATTTCATCTCGCACTTCCACACGCACACCGACATCAACGGTTCCGACTTTAGTCTCAATGCCGTGCTGCTCGCAGATGTGTGAGAACCAGTCTGCGCCCTCACGTCCTACTGCGGAAATAACCTCTCCTGCCAGATAAGTCTCATCCCTGTCTGTCACAACACCTTTGACCTGACCATCCTCCATCAGGATATCTTTTACCATGGTGTTAAACTCCATCTCAACGCCTTCTGCTAACAGATGCTCCTGTAATCTGGAATAGATCTTGTAGCCTTCTTCGGTTCCCAAATGGCGGATCGGGCACTCGATCAGTTTTAAGTTTGCATTGATGGCTTTTCTGCGGATCTCGCGTATCTCCTTCTCCTTATCCACACCATATACCTTGGTGTCTGCACCGAATTTCAGATAGATATCATCGGATTCTTTTAACAGCTCAACGGTCTTGTCGTAGCCTAAGATCTCCGGCAGATTTCCACCAACATCCGGGGAAAGGGACAGTTTTCCATCGGAAAATGCTCCCGCACCGGCAAATCCGGTCGTGATGGAGCATGGCTTACATCCCACACATACTTTGGTATTTCGTTTCGGACAGGTGCGTTTCTCGATCGGACGTCCCTTTTCAACCATCAGTACCTTAAGATCTCTCTTTTTCTCCATCAGTTCATAGGCGCAGAAAATACCCGAAGGTCCTGCACCGATAATGATCACATCATAATTTTTACTCATTCTTACGTTTCCTCTTTTCTCTTGTTTTTACGCCTCTACGATCAAATATCTTCCATCCGGCAGGGCAAATACTTCCTCTGCCTCCTGTAATTCCTCGTTACTCATTCCGGCAATATCCGCTCCCTCATCCTCAAAATAAGCGCGGACCTCTTTGATATTTTTGCAGACAACTGCCATGCAGTCCTCTAAAAACTCCTCTGCCTCCTCTGGTGTTTCGGCAACTGTTTCCGGAAAAAGCTGTAATTGATGTTCTAAAAAATACTCTGTTACTTCTGATTCAAACCCGCTCATCTTTTTGACTCGACTCCTTTCGCTCAATTTTACCATAAATACCAGTCAATTCCAAGTTTCTTTAGTTCTCTGTAAATGGCAGAAACCGGAAGCCCTACCACATTATTATAATCTCCTTCGATTTTGTCAATATAAATCGCACATTTTCCCTGGATCGCATAAGCACCTGCCTTGTCCATCGGCTCTCCGGTGGCAATATAGCGGTCGATCTCAGTATCGCTCATCTCACGCATCGTCACCGATGTCTTCTCATAAAAGGTATGCTCTCCGGCTCTGCCGCTGCTGCTTAAAAAGACAAGGGTCACACCGGTATACACGTCATGGCTGTTTCCTGCCAGTTTTTTTAACATGCGCTTTGCATCCGCCTCATCTTTTGGCTTGCCTAAAATTTCATTTCCTGCTGCCACCACAGTATCTGCCCCGATCACCATGATATCCTGCGGGGTTACCAGCTCTTTGTGTGATTTCCCATACTGGTTTAACATCCCTGCCACTTCTCTTGCCTTCTGTGCGGAAAGTTCCGATACCACTTCCCATGGCAGAGTGCTGTTCATAATTTCCTCTCCCTTCGCCGGGCATATCTCGAATGAGATCCCGATCTGCTCCAATAACTCCCTGCGTCTGGGTGAACCGGACGCCAATATGATCTGTCCCATGTTTTTCTCCTTATTTGATCTGCACAAATTCGCCCAGCCGGAACGAATACAATAACAGTTCTTTTACTTTTTGTCCGGTGCCACGGTACACACGGTTGACGGCTTCCTCATACAGTTTCAGCTGTGCCTCATAGCGCACCTTAAGTTCCGATGCATGCTGCACCCGGTCGGTTTTATAATCAAGCAGCGTGATCCCGTCCTCTTCCATCCAGAACACATCGATGATCCCTTGTATCAGGGTAAGGTTTCCTTCTGCCATCGGTTTTTCCTGATCTTCCGCTGCAAAACCAAAGCGGCGCAGTTCTTCCCCGGTGAATCCCATGACAAACGGTTTCTCCCGGTAGAGCATCCCTTTTCCCTGTGCGAGAGCCATGCGCTCCCCCACTTTCGTCTCTAAGAAACGCGTAATGAGCGGTACTTTTACCAGTTCTTTTAATTCGGGGGTAAGTTTTCCCTTTGAGAGCATCTGTTCCATCTGTTCTTCCACACTGCTCTTTGCTGCAAAATCATAACATTCCATCACGCGATGCACTGCTGTTCCGCGCAATGCGCCCTGATTTACCTCTTCTTCTAACTGCTCCATCTCTCTTGCAAACGCAGGGATATAAGGAACGATCTCCTCCGGTGCAAATACCGGCGTACTCTCTTCCTCCTGCTGCATCTGTTCCCGCATGGCGCGGTGTTTTAACTCCGATACGGAATATTTGTTTTTCTGCCCGATCTCACTCTGATGCGGATATTTGGTTTCAAACCGTCTTGCGATCTGCTCCCGCATGGCACTCTGTCCTGCATTTTTAATGCTCTGTAGGCGTTTTTCTCTCTCCTCTTCTCTGTCCATCTGTGTTTTGATCTTTTTTAATACCAGTTCCGCCGGATCGATGATCTGGATCTGATATTTTTCTCCATAGGAGAGCACTGCAGGAAGTACCCAGTCGAGATACCCTGCCGCCTCCTCTCTCGCCAGATAGGAAAGTGGTTCTTTTTCTCCCGGGATCCGGTATTTTTTTAAAGATTCTTCTGCATCTTTTTTGATTCCTGTCAGGATCAGTTTTTCTTTGGCACGGGTCAGTGCCACATAAAGGACACGGAGTTCCTCGCCCAGATTTTCCAGATCGATCTGTTTGGCAATGGCTTTTTTGATGATGGTATTCGCCTTTGTCCGCTGCTCCCCATCCATGCAGTCAAGTCCCATTCCATACTCCGGATGCAGCACCATCCTGCTTCTCGTATCCTGCTTGTTAAAGTTTTTACCCATGCCTGTCACAAATACGATTGGAAATTCCAATCCCTTGCTCTTATGGATACTCATGATCCGCACAACATCCTCGTTTTCGGAAATCAAGTCCGCCTCGCCGTAATCCACATCATATTTTTGCAGTTCATCAATATAGCGCACAAAATGAAACAATCCCTTGTAACTGGTATTTTCATAGGCGATCGCCTTTTCCACCAGCATCTGCAGATTGGCGATCCGGCGGTCTCCTGCCGGCATTGCCGCCGCATAGTCTCCATACCCGGTTTCCTTTAGCAACAGCTCAATGAGTTCATGGATCGGGGTATCCGGTACACGTTTCCGCAGGCTGTGATAGGTCTGATAAAACGCCGCCAGCTTTTGTTCAAACGGCGTTCTCTCCCCCTCTTTTTCTGCCGCTTCCTCACATGCCTCCTGCACGCAGAGATGGAAACGGATGTCTTTTTCACGAAGCCGAAGCAGTGCCAGTTCTTCATCCGTTAATCCCACGATCGGTGACTTAAGTACTGCTGTCAATGGGATGTCCTGCCTTGGATTGTCTAAGATCCGCAGCATGGCAAGCACCGTCTGTACTTCCACTGCTGAAAAATATCCGGTTGCCGATACAGTATGTGCCGGTATGCCCTCCTCAGAAAGCACCTTTGCAAACTTGTCCGCATGGCTGCTTAAGCTGCGCAGTAAGATCACGACATCTGAATAAGACGCTTTTCGCAGTTCGCCCGTTTTTTTATCGGTCACAAGCTGCTCTTCCATCAGTTTTTTGATGCGTTCTGCAATTAGTTTTGCCTCAAGTTCCCGCTTATCGACCTGCTCGCTGTCCAGGAACAGTTCCCCGCCCACATCGGTAAGCAGGATCTCCGGTGTAAACATCGGCTCTGCCGCATCCGGGTAGGAAGCTCCCGGATATAAGGCTGCCGCCGCATCATAGGCGACATTGCCCAGATCTTTTCCCATGATCTTATCAAAAATATCATTGGTGCAACGAAGCACCTGCTCTCTGCTTCGGAAATTTTTATGTAAGTCGATCCGCTGTTTTTTGGACTCTTCGATCGTGTAGGTATCGTATTTTTCCATAAACAGTTCCGGTCTTGCAAGACGGAACCGGTAAATGCTCTGCTTGACATCCCCTACCATAAAAATATTGTTCTCGTCGCGGCTCTCCTTTGAGATCGCCTTTAAAATGGTCTCCTGTACCTCGTTGCTGTCCTGATATTCATCGATCATAATTTCAGCAAACGTATCCTGAAATTCTTCTGCCGTTTTTCGGATTTCTTTCGTCTCCCGATCCACCAGTATCTCTAAGGCAAAGTGCTCAAGATCATGAAAATCCACCAGATTTTTCTTTCGCTTTTCTGCCGCAAATGCTTCTGAAAAACGCAGAGTCAGCGCCACCAGTTCGTCTGCCATCGGTGCGGTCTTTTGCATATTGCTTACCATGGCAGGCAGAGAGGAAAAAAAGTACTGCTTTACCAGTTTCTTTACGGTTTCTTTTCCACCATCCCGCAGTGCCTTGACCTGTTCTAATTTGTCTGCACTTCCATCAAAATTTTTGGAAGAAGCCAGCCTGTCATAGCTTAGATCAGAAAATCCTTCATAGAACTCAGAAAAGCTCCTGCTCTCTGCGATCTCTTTGTATTTTTCAAGATCACTCTCCAATGCCTTCTGGTACATAAACGGCCCGTCGTCGTCTTTTGCAAGTGCAAGCGCATCCCCGGTCAATGCCACCAGATCCCCTGCGATCTGTCTGATATGGGAAACGAGCGGCTGCATAAATTCTGCCGCATCCAGATCCGGAACATCTGCGATATCATAGCCGCGCGCGCAGGAAGCCAGCCATTCTTCCGGCCATGGATAGCTTTTTGAAAACTCATAGAGTCTTAGCACCATCTCGCGCAGTGCCTCATCACTTCTGCCCGCAGCATAGCTCTCCACCAGTTTTAAAAACGCCTCACTGCCCGCTTCGCCTGCCTGCGCCCGCTCATAATCCTGCTCCAACACGGCGTTTAACACGTCCTCTTTCAGCAGCTTTAATTCTCCCTCATCTCCGATCCGGAAATTCGGCTCTAAGTCGATCTCATGGAAATGATTTCGGATCACATACAGACAGAAACTGTCGATCGTTGTGATCTGCGCATTGTGGATAAGTGAAAGCTGCCGCTGTAAATGTTCATCCTCCGGCTGCTCCATCAGTGCCTTCTCGATGGCAGCTCCGATTCTCTCCCGCATCTCTGCCGCCGCCGCATTGGTAAAGGTCACGACAAGCAGACGGTCAATATCGATCGGATTTTCTTTTTCCGTGATCCTTTTGATAATACGTTCCACCAAAACCGCGGTCTTTCCCGAACCTGCCGCCGCAGACACTAAAATATTACGGTTTCTTAAGTCGATGACCTGCTGCTGTTCCGTTGTCCATGAAACACTCATTGCTCCGTTCCTTTCATTTTTTCTATGATCGCCTCTGCATTGTCAAACTGTTCCAGTTTCCGATAGCCAAAGCCCGGTATCCTTACGTCAAAACCGCAGATCGTATGGTAAGGACAGTAGTCACAGCCGCTTCTGTCATCCAGCTGGTACGGTTTTACCGAAACATCCCCGGCAAAAATATCCTGCCCGGTCTTTTTGATCTTCTCCCTGACATAGTCACGCATCACGCCAAATTCATAGGTACTTGCCACTTTTGAAGTTGCGCGCAGCGAACCGTCTGACTTTAATCCGACCGGGATAACAGATGAAGTGCCACTTATTTCGGTATCCATTGCCCCGTATACATCCGGCGATTCGTTGACCAGTCCGTTTAACTTCAACTGTTCTAAGATTGCACGCCGGATCTCTTCTTCTGACTGCGTTCCATCGGTCTCTACCATCGGGTCTGTGATGTGGTAATAAAAGATTCCCGCCGGCTCCGCCTCTTTTCCCGGGTGCTGTTTTTTTACCAGTTCCAGTGCCGCATTTAAGTAGACCACCAGCTGTAATTGCAGCCCGTGATACAAATTCAGAAGTGAAAAAGAGGTATTTCCCGATTTATAATCTATGATCTTTACATAGATCTTATCGTCTGTCTCGTAGGTATCGATACGATCGATACGCCCTAACAGTTTCATCTTTTCTTCTTCGCCCAGTGTAAAGTTGACCGCATCCAGCTGATTGACCTTCGAAAACGATACTTCAAAACCGGATGGCGTAAATTTTCCTTTCCGGATCTGCGCAAGCAGTGCCCACACGGTACGGTGCACAGTGCGCTTCATCCGCTCCAAAAGATAGCGGTTTCTCGCATGTTCAAATACGGAGGCATCCTCATATTTTGCCACCGCATCCTCCATGCTCTCAGCGATCCACTCCTCCTGCTTCTCTTCCGGTACATCAAACCAGCTATACTCCGATGCTTCGATCTTCTTTGAGAAATGTTCCAACACATCATGATAGATATTTCCCATGTCCACACTTGCAAATTCCTGCTGCTCGCGCTCCCGCAGAAGAAGTCCATAGGTCAGATAATGGGAAAACGCACAGGATGCAAACCGCTCTAACCGTGTAACACTGTTGGTCAGCGTATCTCCGTAAAGTGCCTTGATGACCGCCCGGTCGATCGGCAGATCGCTGTGTATCGTATAAGCTGCATCCAGCAGTTTTTCTGCCCGCTTACTGTATGTTTCATTGGAAAAATACCAGGATGCCAGTGCGAGCCAACGCTCCTTCCACACCGGATCTTCCAGTGCCTCTTCCTTTAATCCTTCCATATAAAATGCCATGGCACTCTCCGGTGTCAGCAGTTCCTCTGCCGTCCGCATTTCCTCGATCTCTTCCACTTTCAGTGCCGGAAACAGCGCGCATAATGTACCGATCAGATAAGAACGGCGCAGTGCCTTTCCATCTGCATTGACTCTCGCATAGGTTACATAGAGCCGATTAGAAGGTTTTGTCATATTCAGATACAGATAGAATTTCTGGATAAACACTTTTTCCCTTGCCGTCGGTGCCAGTTCCAGTTTACATTCTGTCATCTTTTCGCGCTCAAACTGTGATAAGATGCCACCCTGATTTCCCGATTTTGGCACGATCCCATCATTGACTCCCACAAAAAACAGGATCTTAATGTGGTTTAATCTGGTCCGCTCCATATCACCGATAATGACCTTGTCATTTTCCGGCGGGATCACGCCGACTTTCGCTGCCTCAAAACCGGCATCCAGAATATCGCTGTACTCCCGGATGGAAATCACCTCATCCCCTAACAGTGCCGTCACTTTATCCAGCAGATCCATCGTGATCCGGTAGATCTGTGCATACTCTTTTGCCCTGGTCTGGGAAAGCGGATCCATCTGCCCGGCGTACTCTTCCTCACGTTTTTTTAACAGTTCCTCTAAGCCCAGATCACGGATCAGGGTATAGAGTGCGTAAGTCTGCATTTTTACGTTTTCTTTTTCCCCATGGAACGCCTGATAAAGCGGCAGAAAGCTGACATACATTGCCTCTCTGACTTCATTTAACCTTGCCATATCAAGCAGCGTATCGTCCGGCATGACAAACGTCCAGTCCTGTTTCCATCTGCGTTTTCCCCGGATTCCCTTTGCCAGAATATAATTTTCCAGTGCATCCACATCATCCTCGGTCAGAGGATCGTTCCACGTTTCCACTTCTTCCGTGCGCCCGCTTCTTTTTGCTGCACACAAAAGCAGATTTTCCGCAAGGCCGCACCGCAAAAAGCGGAATACACTCTCATACGAAAAATCCTGTTCTACGATTTCCAACATGGAACGGATGCACTCGGTAAAAGGATGGAACAGAATGTTTTTGGTCTGGTCGATAAAATAAGGGATGTCATACTGCGCAAAGATCTCCGGCACATAATTGGCGTACTGGGTCACATCGCCTGTTACCACTGCCATATCACGATAGCAGTATCCCTCTTCTTTTGCCAGACGCGTCATCTTCTGTGCAACGTAACGCAGTTCCTCTCTCGGATTTTTTAAACATGCGATCCGGATATGTTCCGGCTTCATCTGCTCATCTGCCACATGATCTTTTCCCATCCGAAACAGATTCTGTTCCAGAAACAAAAGATCCGGCGCATCCTGATACCGCTTATGCTCCCCGGTTCCCAACACGACCGCATCCTCAACCGGGATATGTAACTCCATTGCCATCTGCTGCAGCACCTGCACGGTCTTTTTACTCATCGAAAAAAGTTCATGCACGCCCCTGCTGTGATAAAAATCTTCCCGGACATCCATCGTAACTGCAACGATCATCTGATCTGTGATCTGAAGCAGTCGTTTCATCAGCCGGTTCTGGATCGGCGTAAATCCGGTAAATTCATCAAACACGATCACGCTTCCGGCAAGAAGAGCCGATTCGTCTGCTACATCACAGAGTAACGACAGCACCTCCTCTGCGGTGATGAACTTTCCTTCCAGATACTCACTGAATCCCCGGTACATCGTAAGGATATCCTGCATTTTCATGCGGAGAGTCTCACTGATGGATGCCTCGTTTAAAAAGTCCTCCAGAAGTTCCGGCGTGATATTGTACTGGGTCAGCTCAGAAAGAAGTGATTTAACCTCCCCGATATAGCCCATCTTATTGATGTTTCCGCCCAGTACGCGAAGCTGCTCTTTTTGCTGCTCTGCCACCTTGCGCAGCACCAGATTTTTACCGGTCTCCTCCAAAATGACCAGTTCCTGTTTGCCCAGTTCGTCAAACACACGGTAGGCAAGTCTGGCGAAACTGAGCACGTCCACGTTCATAATGGCGTGATCTGCCTGCCGCTCCACAAGCTCTCTCTGTGTCTGCATGGTAAACTGTTCCGGCACGATAACGAGAAAGTTCTGCTCCGGGTGTTCCTTTGCCTGCGCAAGTACCTTCTCATACAGATAACTGGATTTTCCACTGCCGGAATTTCCAAATACAAACTGTAATGACATTCTATCTCCATTCCTGCCCGCTTTTTAGGGCATCTCAAGTTTGTGCTAACGCACAAAATCCGGTCCTAGGTTTCCTTCGCGCCAGTGTTTTCTGCACAATGCCACATAGGAATCATTGCCGCCCAAAACAACCTGTTCTCCCTCACGCACGATCCCGTTCTGATTGAATCTGGCATTGCATTTTGCAGCTCTTCCACACCAGCACACGGTCTTGATCTCCTCGACCTGATCTGCCCATGCCAAAAGCCACATGCTGCCCGGGAACAGATTATTTCTGAAATCGGCACGCAATCCGTAGCAGATGACCGGAAGATTGCAGTCATCCACAAGATGTACCATAAATTCTACCTGCTCCTTGCTGCAGAACTGTGCCTCATCCACGATCATGCAGTCATATTTTAAAATCTCCGCCTCCGGCATCTCCATGACCTCTTCCATCCAGATACAGTTCTCTTTTAACCCCATCCTGGAACTGACGATCTTTTCCCCGTCTCTGGTATCTGCTGCCGGCTTTGTCAGCAGTGCCCTTTTTCCTCTTTCTCTGTAATTGTACTCTACCATCAGGGCATTTGCCGTTTTTGAGCTTCCCATCGCTCCATACCGGAAATATAACTTTGCCATTGTTTCCTCCACACATGTCTGTTTTTGCAGTTCTCCCCGAACTACGCATAATATCTATTGTAGCATAAAAACAATGGAATTTACAGCCCCCGAATCTTCTGCTGGTTCTCTTCGACCCGTTCTCTGGTCAACGGATATAAAAACAATAACAGCAGGCCTCCCGCCAAAAAGCTGACCGCCGGTATCCACATGGAGATCGCATAAATGCTTTCCCTTACCGCCTCCGTCTGCACCTTTGCCGTCTCTTCATAACCGATGAGCGCAAGGGCAAACCCTCCGATCCCGCCTGCTAATGCCTGCCCCAACTTTCTTGCAAACGAATAGACCGCATACACCGTCCCGTCTTTTCTCCTGCCGGTGCGCACCTGATAGTCGTCAATAACATCCGATAGAAATGCCCAGGTCACGATCGTATAATATCCCACCGCAGCATAGGCAAAAAACAGCCAGATCAGATAGATCCCAGGGTTCTTAATGTGCAGAAAATAAATGAGGAAATAGATTGCCGCAGTCGCAAACAATGAGACGGTTCCGGCTTCCTTTTTTCCGAATTTTCTGGTGATCTTACCGCCAAACGGTGCGATCAAAAGTGTGGCAAGCAATGAGACGATACTTATCCATGCCAGATATCCGGTGTCCCCGAAATAATCCAGAAATAAATACTGGTTTAAAGAGGCAATGGAGAGATTGGCGATCAGAGACAGCAGGGCACCTGCCATCACAGCAAGAAACGCCTTATCACGCATCAGCTCCTTTAAGTCCACAAGCAGTGTGCTCTCCTTCTTTTCACTCTGTGGCAGTTCCACCCGCTCCTGACAGAAGCGGTAACAGAGGAAATAACACAGGATGGCAAACAGTGCGAACAGGATCGCGACAAGAAGGAACCGCTCCCCGCTTGGCACACTGTTTTCACTTTCGTCTTTCACATAGACGAGCATCGGCGTTAAAATTCCCACAAATACGCCTGCAAACAGTGCTCCCATCGTGCGGTAGGTGGAAAGGCTCGTCCGCTCCGCCGCATCTGCCGTGATGACCGATGCCATCGAACCATAAGGGATATTGATCCCGGTATAGCAGATGCTTCCCCACAGAATATAGGTCACGATCACATATGCGATCTTTGCCGGATAAGCCCAGTCCGCGATCAGATAGTTATACATCAGCACGCTCGCGATCGCCACCGGAACTGCCATCCGCCGGATCCAGGGACGAAATCTGCCGTCTTTCTGTGTCCTGCTGTTATCGCAGAGATTTCCCATGCCTACATCTGTGAACGCATCCACCAGTCTTGCCATCAAAAATAAAGCTCCCACAAATCCTGCCGTGACACCGAGTACTTTGGTATAAAACACCATCAGATAGGATGCCGCCATCTGGAAGGAGAAATCATTTCCCAGATCTCCAAGCAGATATCCGATCTTGTCCCTGCTGCCAAACGGTTGTTTCTTTTTGCTTTCTTCCTGCACCACTTTTTCCTCCAAATCGCATTTCTGATCTTTTAGATAGTTTTAGCCCGTTTTTGCGGAAATATACATTCCGAAAAACGGGCTAAACAGGAAGGATTTCTAATATTAAATTTTATTTTTCAACAGAAAAACTGTACTTCGTAGAAGAATGATATACCTCTCCAGGCTGTAAGATCGGGCTCTTGAAGTTTGCCTCATTGATCGCATTCGGGAAATACTGTGTTTCCAGACAGAAACCGCAACGATCCATATAAGCGGCACCGCCTTTTCCGGTCTGATTTCCGATAAAGTTTCCGGTGTATAACTGTATTCCGACACAATCGGTATACACATCCATCATGATCCCGCTCTTTGCTGCCTTTGCCCTTGCTGCTAACTGCATTGTGCCATCCGCTTTGTCCAGCACATAATTATGATCGTAACCATTGCCATAGACAAGCTGTGTAAAGTCTGCTCCGATATCCGTCCCGATCTTTTTCATCTTTCTGAAATCCATCGGTGTTCCGGCTACTTTTTCAACCTCTCCGGTCGGGATCGCTTTCGCACTCTTTACCGGGGTAAAATAAGATGCCAGGATCTCAAGTTCCTGATCTTTCACGCTTCCGCTCTCATGACCATCCAGATTGAAATAACTGTGATTGGTAAAGTTTGCAACGGTGGTTGCATCCGTTACTGCCTCGTAAGCGATCACAAGCTCATTTTCATCGGTCAGCGTATATGTGACTTTTGCGGTCATGGTTCCCGGAAAATCCTGCTCTTTATCGTGGCTTACCAGAGAAAATGTGATCTTTTGATCTCCTTTCTCTTCCACTGTCCAGATTTTCTCGCTGAATCCGTTTTTACCACTATGCAGATTGTTCTCATTATCATTTGCTTCAAGCGGGTACTCGACGCCATCTAATGTAATCTTTGCATCACTGATACGGTTTGCATTTCTTCCGATCACTGCACCAAAATAGCAGGTATTCTCCTGATATTCTACCGGTGTGTCATATCCCAGTATCACATCTTTACTGTCGCCGTTTTTATCTTTGACCTTGATCGATACGAGGGTTGCACCCAGATCCATCACCGCCACTTCCATGCCAGTTCCATTTACCAGCACATATTTTGTGACCTCCGCGCCTTCTTTTGTTTTTCCAAATAATATCTGTTCCATGCTTGTCTCCATTCCACCTTTAATTCTGACCGTAATAGGCGTTTGCACCATGTTTCCGGTAAAAATGTTTTTCTTTGATGCAGTCCGGTGCCGGAAGTACTTTCGGGTTTAACAGTTCTGTGTTTTTCGCCATCTTTGCCACTTCCTCTAAGACAACTGCATTATGAACTGCCTCTGCGGCATCTTTGCCCCAGGTAAATGGGCCGTGATTTTTGCAGAGAACTGCCGGTGTGTACATCGGATTGATCTCACGTTCTTCAAACGTTTCAATGATCACTTTTCCGGTGTTTTTCTCGTATGCCTCTTCGATCTCCTGTGGGGTCAGATTTCTCGCACATGGGATCGGTCCAAAGAAATAATCTGCATGTGTGGTCCCATAGAGCGGAATATCTCTTCCTGCCTGTGCCCACGCAACTGCCTCCGGTGAATGTGTATGAACGATCCCACCGATCTCTTTGTATTTCTTATAGAGTTCCAGATGAGTTGCCGTATCAGAAGACGGTTTGTATCTTCCCTCGATCTTGTTGCCCTCTAAATCCATTACAACCATATCATCCGGCGATAAGGCATCATAATCCACACCACTTGGTTTAATGACAAAATATCCGGTCTCTCTGTCAATCCCACTGACATTTCCCCAGGTATAAGTGATCAGTCCACGGCGTGGCAGTTCCATATTTGCTTCATAAACCTGTTTTTTTAATTCTTCTAACATGTTATAAAACCTGCGCCTTTCCGATTCTGTTTTATTTTAATTCTTTTGCGATACGATTTGCAATACCCTCTGCATCTAATTCATATTTGTGCAGAAGCTCTTTTGCAGGTCCGGACTCGCCAAATCTGTCATTGACACCAATTCTGGTCACTTTCGTCGGGCATTTCTCGGAAAGCAGTTCACAGACTGCTCCGCCTAAGCCTCCGATAATGGAATGTTCTTCCACGGTAAAGATCCGTCCGGTCTGTTTTGCTGCCGCAAGGATGATCTCTTCGTCTAACGGTTTGATCGTGTGGATGTTGATCACCTGCACATCAATGCCCTGCTCTGCCAAAAGATCAGCTGCCTTTAATGACTCTGATACACAAAGTCCGGTTGCAACGATCGTCGCATCTTTTCCTTTTCGAAGTTCTACGCCTTTTCCGATCTCAAATTTATAGTCCGGTCTGTCATTGATAACCGGCACTGCCAGACGTCCGAATCTCAAATATACCGGTCCGTCGTACTCATAGGCTGCTCTTACCGCCGCTTTGGTCTCAACATCGTCACTTGGGTTGATGATGACCATGCCTGGGATCTCACGCATCAGTCCGATGTCCTCATTACACTGATGGGATGCACCGTCCTCACCTACGGAGATACCTGCATGTGTTGCACCGATCTTTACATTCAGATGCGGATAACCGATGGAGTTACGCACCTGCTCGTAGGCACGGCCTGCTGCAAACATTGCAAAAGTACTGATAAACGGTACTTTTCCACAGGTGGAAAGTCCTGCTGCGATGCCTGTCATATTTGCCTCTGCAATACCACAGTCAATGTGACGCTCTGGAAATGCTTTTTTGAAGATACCTGTTTTGGTTGCTGCTGCCAGATCGGCATCCAGCACAACAAGATTTTCTTTTTCTTTTCCTAATTCAGCTAAAGCATTGCCATAACTCTCTCTGGTTGCGATCATTTTTACTTCTGACATAATGCTTCACCTGCTTTCTTTAATTCTTCCATTGCGATCTCATATTCCCTGTCATTTGGTGCTTTTCCGTGCCAGTCTACCTGGTTTTCCATATAGGAAACACCTTTTCCTTTTAAGGTATGGGCAACGATCGCAGTCGGCATACCCTTGGTATTTCTCGCCTCTTGAAACGCTGCTGCAAGCTCATCGAAATCATTTCCATTGCAGTTGATGACATGGAAATTGAATGCCTCGAATTTTTTATCGATCGGGTATGGCGAACATACCTCGCTGATCGGTCCGTCAATCTGCAAGTTATTGTTGTCTACGATCACCACAAGATTATCTAATTTCCGGTGTCCGGCAAACATTGCTGCCTCCCAGATCTGACCTTCTTCGATCTCTCCGTCTCCGCAAAGTGCATAAACTCTGTAATCCCTGCCATCCATCTTGCCGGCTAATGCCATACCGACTGCTGCGGAAAGCCCCTGCCCGAGTGAACCGGAGGACATATCTACACCCGGGATATGTTTCATATCGGGATGTCCCTGAAGATAGGAACCGGTGTGACGCAGTGTCTTTAAGTCCTCCACCGGGAAAAATCCTCTGTTTGCCAAAGCCGCATAAAGACCAGGAGCCGTATGTCCTTTGGAAAGGACAAAACGGTCTCTGTTCTCCATTTTCGGATTTTTCGGATCAATGTTCATCTCTTCGAAATATAAGTATGTAAAAATATCTGCTGCCGAAAGCGATCCGCCCGGGTGTCCGCATTTTGCTGCGTGTGTTGCTGTTACAACCCCTTTCCGCACTTCAACGGCTATTTTTTCAAGCTCCGTTTTATTCATTTTTTTCTCCTTATTAATCTCCGAAAACAGCTCTGTAATCTTTCTGGAATTTTTCAATACCCGCATCCGTCAATGGATGTCTGGTCATCTGCTCGATCACTGCATATGGAACAGTTGCGATATGTGCGCCTGCCAGTGCACAGTCCGTTACATGGATTGGGTTACGGATGGATGCTGCAATGATCTCTGTCTCTAATCCGTAATTATCAAAGATCTGTACGATATCCTGAATCAGGTCGATGCCTGCGGTGCTGATATCATCGAGTCTTCCTAAAAATGGTGATACATAAGTTGCACCTGCTCTTGCTGCAAGAAGTGCCTGATTTGCGGTAAAGATCAGGGTAACATTGGTCTTTATGCCCTCTGCGGAAAGTACTTTGACAGCTTTTAAGCCTTCTACGGTCATTGGAATCTTTACGACCATGTTTGGATGGATGGCTGCGATCTCACGACCCTCTTTGATCATGCCCTCTGCATCCACGGTGGTTGCTTTGACTTCTCCACTGATTGGCCCGTCCACGATCGTTGTGATCTCTTTGATGACCTCTTTAAAGTCTCTTCCCTCTTTTGCGATCAGAGATGGATTGGTTGTAACCCCGCAAATAACCCCCATATCATTTGCTTTGCGAATATCTTCTACATTCGCTGTGTCGATAAAAAATTTCATTTTACTTCTCCTTTCTGCTTTTGCGTGCACGCGCACGCCTTTGTTGTTTATAGCATAATCCTTTTTCGTAAAAACTGCAACCTGTTTTTTCAAACATTTTTAGCTAACGATAAAAAATTTCCCCCATCTGTAAGTCACGTTTGAAATCACGGATCCTGGTATCTTTGTCAATGTAAACTGCCTCAATACCCATTGCATTTGCCCAGTCCCCCATCTGCTCTGCGGTCAGGTCATAAGTAAACGCGGTATGATGTGCACCTCCGGCTAAGATCCATGCCTCTGCTCCTGTGTAAAGATCTGGCTGCGGTGTCCAGAAGTTGGTTGCTACCGGAAGTTTTGGCATTGGTTTTTCTGTTTTCCTGCAATCTACATCATTGATGATCAGACGGAAACGGTTTCCAAGATCAATTAAGGATGTTGCAATACCTTTGCCCTCTTTGGAAGTAAATACAAGTCTTGCCGGATCTTCTCTGTTACCCATGGAAAGTGGCTGGCACTTGATGCTGACCGGACCGTCTGCGATCGTCGGGCAGATCTCTAACATATGAGCCTCTAAGATCCCTTCTTTTCCCTTTACAAAGTTATAAGTATAATCCTCTAACATGGAAGTTCCTTTTGCATCTTTCATGCCTTCGGTCATGATCTTCATCAGACGGACCATAGCTGCAACTTTCCAGTCACCCTCTGCACCAAAGCCGTATCCTTTTTCCATCAGTCTCTGGATTGCAAGTCCAGGCAACTGTTTTAATCCACCTAAATCTCCAAAATGTGTTACGATCGCCTGATAGTTTTTCTCCTCTAAGAAACGCTCGAAACCAAGTTCGATCTGTGCCTGTACTGCCACATGGCGTTTGAACTCTTCCGGATCTCGTCCCTCTAACAGGATCTCGTATTTGTCATAATATTCATCTACCAGTGCATTGGTATCGGAAGCGGAAACGGCATCGACTGCCTCTGCGATCTCATTGACCGGATAAGCATCTACTTCCCAGCCAAATTTAAGCTGTGCTTCTACCTTATCGCCCTCGGTTACTGCTACGTTACGCATGTTGTCTGCCACACGCATAACACGGATATGGCTGCTCTCGATGATACCGACTGCGGTACGCATCCAGGATGCGATACGTTTCTGTACTTCCTCGTCTGACCAGTGTCCGACTACGACTTTGCGCTCGATCCGCATACGGGTTACGATATGACCATACTCTCTGTCACCATGTGCGGACTGGTTCTCATTCATGAAATCCATATCGATGGTGTCATATGGAAGCTCCTCGTTGAACTGTGTATGTAAATGTAATAATGGTTTGCGGTACTCCTGTAAACCTAAGATCCAGGATTTTGCCGGAGAGAATGTGTGCATCCATGTAATGACACCGGCACATTCTTCGTCTACGTTGGCTTCGTTGAATGTCTTACGGATCAGCTCGTTGGTGATCAGGGTTGGTTTCCATACTACTTCGTAAGGAAGAATCCCTGACTCATTTAATTTTGCTACGATGATCCTGGAATGTTCTGCTACTTTTCTTAAGCACTCATCTCCATACAGATCCTGTGATCCGGTACAAAACCAGAATTTGTAATTTTTTGTTTTTAACATGTCTTTCCCCTCCACTTTATCTCATATTTTCTGCGGCTGCTTTTTCTGCCGCTAATGTCTCTTTGTATGTTTTGATGTACGCATCAAATCCTGCGACATCGGCTGCATCCGGCTCCATTACGGTTCCGGTCTCACCGGCAAATACGCGGTTTGCAAGATAATCCTCAAGTGTCTCATCGTCTGCTTTGTTTACCATATAGGACGCGAGAAGTGCCATACCCCATGGTCCTCCCTCTCCTGCGGTCTCCATCACGGCAACCGGTGTGTCCATGGCTGCTGCTAAGATCCCCTGTCCGACTCCCCTGGTCTTAAAGAGTCCTCCGTGTCCGTAAATGCGGTTTACTTTTACTTTTTCTTCTTTTAATAAAATATCAAGACCGATCTTTAAGGTTGCAAGGGATGCGTACAGATGCGTTCTCATAAAGTTTGCAAGAGAAAGCTCTGCATCCGGTTTGCGGACAAACAGCGGTCTTCCTTCATTTAATCCGGTTACCGGCTCTCCTGAGAAATAGTTGTATGCCAGTAAGCCGCCGCAGTCTTTGTCTCCCTCTAATGCCTTGCGGTATAAGGTACCAAACAGATCGTTCATATCGATCTGTAAGCCAAAGGTTTCTGCAAATTCGCGGAACAGTCCGACCCATGCGTTCAGATCGGAAGTACAGTTGTTGCAGTGTACCATTGCCACGGTATCGCCGGATGGTGTTGTTACCAGATCCAGTTCCTCGTGGACCGCTTTTAAGTCCTCTTCCAAAACAACCATGGCAAAGACCGAGGTACCTGCGGATACATTTCCGGTTCCGATCGCAACGGAATTGGTTGCTGCCATTCCGGTTCCGGCATCTCCCTCCGGTGGGCAGAATGGAATGCCTGCCTGTAAGCTGCCGGACGGGTCTAACAGTTTTGCACCCTCTTCGGTCAGTCTGCCTGCCTCCTCTCCTGCTACCAGTACTTTTGGTAAAATATCTTCTAATTTCCACGGATAGTTTTTATCCGCTACTAACTGATCAAATTTTGTGATCATATCCTGATTATAATTTCTGGTCTTTGCATCAATTGGGAACATGCCGGATGCTTCTCCGACACCAAGTACCTTTTCCCCGGTCAGTTTCCAGTGGATATAACCTGCCAGTGTGGTAAAGAATGTGATCTTCCCCACATGTTCCTCTCCATTTAAGATTGCCTGATACAGGTGTGCGATACTCCAACGCTGTGGAATATTAAAAGAAAACTCTTTTGTCAGCACAGCTGCTGCCTCTCCGGTGATCGTGTTGCGCCAGGTGCGGAACGGCACCAAAAGCTCTCCTGCTTTGTCAAATGCCATATATCCGTGCATCATGCCGGAAAAGCCGATCGCCTTTAACTGTTTTAATGTAACATCATATTTTTGTCTGACATCCTCTGCCATCTTTGCATAGCAGTCTCTGACTCCATCCCAGATGTCATCCAGATGATAGGTCCAGATGCCGTCTTCCAGACGGTTCTCCCAGTCATGTGCACCGGAAGCTATCACTTTATGGTCTTCCCCCACCAGAATTGCCTTGATCCTGGTTGAACCAAACTCGATTCCCAATACTGCCTTACCATCTAAAATGGTCTGTTTTGCATCACTCATATGTAACCCCTTTCTCCTGTTTTCACCTCACTGGCTTTATATGTTTATCATACAACTTGTATGCACATGCCAACAAGTTGTTTTTTCCGAAAATATACGATAGAATCAGATAAGGCTGCAAGCGCGTATTTTCCACGTTTGCAGCCTTATTTTACTCTTAAAAAAATAGTTATACTTCTGTCTTCGTGTGATACTCAGACAGTACCACTTGTCCCTCTTTCAAAGTCTTTTTTACATCAATGATCCTCTGGTTGGAAGACCCCCGGAACTGAAGTCCGATATCCTTTTTATCAAGGACAAATTCTCCATCCACTAAAATGTCTGTCATGCGAAGGATTGCCTCGGTATCTTCCCCATGGCATCTCCGATTGGACGGGTCATTTAACTCCTCCCAGGTATAGCCCGAGTAGATCCAGATGGTCGCATGCGGTACTTCCGCTTTGACCCGCTCTAGCAGAGGACGTATCTCTTTTTGATTTTGCAGTTCCATCGGTTCTCCGCCAAGCAGGGAAAGCCCTGCGATATAGGACGGCTTTAAGGAATCGATGATCTGCTGCTCCACCTCTTTGGTGTAGGGCTGTCCATAGGAAAAATCCCATGTCATATCATTAAAACAGCCTTTGCAGTGATGCGTACAGCCGGAAACGAAAAACGAAGTACGGCAACCGATCCCGTTCGCTACGTCTGTGAAATAAATCTGTCCGTAATTCATGACTCCGCCTCAACTGCCGGTGTGGATAAATGAAGGACACGCTCTTTGATCTCCTGTGTTCTTCCCTGATTCCAGAACTGGGTTCCGATGTAACCGCAGGTTCTGCGCGCCACACTCATCATATTCTGGTCACGGTTGCCACAGTTCGGGCATTCCCATACCAGTTTTCCGTCTTTGTCTTTTACGATCTTGATCTCGCCGGAATATCCACATTCCATGCAGTAATCGCTCTTGGTATTGAGTTCTGCATACATGATGTTGTCATAGATATACTGCATGACGGCAAGTACTGCATCGATATTGTTCTGCATGTTTGGCACTTCCACATAGCTGATCGCTCCTCCCGGAGACAGCTCCTGGAACTGGGATTCAAATTTCAGCTTGTCAAAGGCATTGATGTTTTCGGTCACATGTACATGATAGCTGTTTGTAATGTAGTTTTTATCAGTTACGCCAGGAATCATACCAAAACGTTTCTGTAAACATTTTGCAAACTTGTATGTGGTAGACTCCAATGGTGTTCCATACAGACTGAAATCAATGTTGCTCTCTTCTTTCCATTTTGCACAGGCATCATTTAAATGGCGCATTACTTCAAGTGCAAACTCTGTGCCCTCCGGCTCAGTATGGGATACACCCTTCATATATCTCGTACATTCACACAGACCTGCATAACCTAAGGAAATGGTAGAATATCCGTCATATAACAATTTATCGATGGTCTCTCCCTTTTTCAGACGTGCCAGTGCTCCGTTCTGCCACAGGATCGGTGCCACGTCGGAAGGAGTTCCCTTCAGACGGTTATGGCGTGCCATCAGCGCGCGGTGGCAGAGTTCCAGTCTCTCATCCATCAGTTCCCAGAACTTGTCCATATCCCTGTCGGAAGAGCATGCCACATCCACAAGGTTAATCGTTACGACACCCTGATTGAACCTGCCGTAGTATTTTTTGCCCGGTACATAATTATTGGCATTGGCATAGTTTTCTTTGGTACGATCCACAGTCAGGAAAGAACGGCATCCCATACAGGTGTAGCAGGCACCATCTTTTAATTTCTTCATGATCTTCTCGGAAATGTAATCCGGAACCATACGTTTTGCGGTACACTCTGCGGCAAGTTTTGTCAGATACCAGTATTTGCTGCCCTCCCTGATGTTGTCCTCTTCCAGAACATAAATCAGTTTCGGGAATGCCGGTGTGATGTAAACACCTTTTTCATTTTTTACTCCTAAGATACGCTGATGCAGCATCTCTTCGATCACAGCTGCAAGGTCATCACGCAGCTGACCTTCCGGTACTTCATCCAGATACATAAATACGGTAATAAATGGTGCCTGTCCGTTTGTGGTCATTAAGGTAATGACCTGATACTGGATCATCTGCACACCACGGTTGATCTCTTCTTTTACACGGAGCTCGGCAATCTTGCTGACTCTCTCCTCGGTTGCCTCAATGCCTGCCTCTTCTAACTCCACTTTGACCTGTCTGCGGTATTTTTCACGGCTGACCTGAACAAATGGTGCCAGGTGTGACAGGGAAATACTCTGTCCTCCGTACTGGGAACTGGCGATCTGTGCGATTGCCTGTGTTGCAATGTTACATGCAGTTGAGAAACTCTTCGGGCGGTCGATCATCGTTTCACTGATGACGGTACCGTTCTGTAACATATCCTCTAAATTGACCAGACAGCAGTTGTGCATGTGCTGTGCAAAATAATCGGCATCATGAAAATGAATGATTCCTTTCTCATGTGCTTCCACAATATCCGGCTCCAACAGGAAACGTCTTGTGATATCCTTGCTGACCTCTCCCGCCATATAGTCACGCTGTACGCTGTTTACGGTCGGGTTTTTATTGGAATTTTCCTGCTTTACCTCTTCATTATTACATTCAAGCAGACTTAAGATCTGCTCATCGGTTGAATTGGATTTACGCACCAGTTCTTTTTTATAACGATAGGTAATGTAATTACGTGCCACATTGAACGCACGCTGATTCATGATCTGATTCTCCACCATATCCTGGATCTCTTCTACACTCGGAGAACGTTTCATGTTCTCACATGCTTTCTCTACATTCTTCAGAATATCTGCGATCTTATCCTCAGACAGTTTCTCATAGTCGATGACACTGTCATTTGCCTTGCGGATTGCCGCCTCTATCTTCTGTAAATCAAATGTATCCTCCATACCGCTTCGTTTAATAATCTTCATTTTGCATAAATCCTTTCATTTTCATCTCTAAGCGCTGTATTATTGTTATACAATATCTTGTGTTCTTTGTCAATGTATTTGCTAGATTATGTATTTTTTTCCATCGCCCCCAGATTATCCGCAATGCGCTTCAGATCGTGTTTCAAAGCGGTAACCTCTTCTTTTGAAAATCCTTTTGTCAAAAGCGCTTCCATCTGACTGATATCCTGATTTGCCCGGTCAATGAGGCTCTGTCCTAATTCAGTCAGCACAAGCCGTTTCAGTCTCGCATCGTGCTCCACGGACTGTCTTAGGACCAGTCCCCTGCGCTCCATGACAGAGATCATATTCGATGCTGTTGCCCTTGAAATATGAAACTCCTCTTCGATCGTTCTCTGATACACCCCCTCATTCTGCTTTTTAGAAAGGTAGCCTAATATCCATCTCTGCATCCCAGTCAGCGGTTCGCCCTCATTTTCTATGCGTTTTGCTTCCATTCTTTTATGTATTTCGTTATGGATCAGGCGAATCTGATAACCGATCGTATCATCTCTCATTATAAATCTCCATTTCCTGTCAAATTTCCGATTGACAAAATTTTTTATTTCCTTTATAACATATACAGTTAGCACACTAACAATTAAAAAGCAATACAATTTTAAAAAGGATGTGATGAAATGTTAAAGACATTAGGAGCCCAGATCAAAGAATTCAAAAAAGATTCCCTGATCACTCCGGTCTTCATGATCCTCGAAGTTCTCATGGAGACGATTATTCCACTTATGATGGCATCCATTATCGATGACGGTGTAGAAGCCGGGAATATCCATCATATTTATGTGACCGGTGCCTTGATGGTACTTGTTGCATTTTTCTCCCTCTTTTGCGGAGCCATGGGCGGAAAATACGGTGCGAGTGCATCGACCGGTTTTGCCCGCAACTTAAGAAAAGCGATGTATGAAAACATCCAGACCTTTTCTTTTTCCAATATTGACAAATTCAGCACCGCAGGTCTTGTCACGAGGCTGACCACAGACGTAACCAACCTGCAGAATGCGTATCAGATGCTGCTGCGTATGTGCGTGCGTGCACCGTTCAGCCTGATCTGTGCGATGATCATGGCATTTTTCATCAATGCAAAGCTTGCCTGCATCTATCTGATCGCTGTCATTATCTTAGGTGCCGTCCTCGCTGTCATCACAGTCAGAGCGCACCACTATTTTATGGAAGCTTTTCCAAAATATGATGACTTAAACGCTTCCGTGCAGGAAAATGTTTCTGCCATCCGCGTGGTCAAGGCTTACGTGCGGGAAGACTATGAAAAGAAAAAGTTCACAACCGCAAGCCAGAACCTCTATCGTATGTTCCGGAAAGCAGAAGGCATCCTGGCATTCAACAATCCGGCTATGATGATCACCGTTTACGGCTGTATCATTGCGATCAGCTGGCTTGGTGCCAAAATGATCGTCGGCAGCACCCTTACCACCGGTGAGCTGATGAGTCTTCTTACCTATTGTATGAACATTATGATGAGCCTTATGATGCTCTCCATGGTCTTTGTTATGCTGACCATGAGTATCGCCAGTGCCGAGCGTATCTGTGAAGTTTTAACAGAGACCAGTGACATCGTAAATCCGGAGAATCCGGCATATAACGTAGCTGACGGCAGCATCACATTTGACCATGTCACATTCCGATACAACCAGACTTCTGATACACCGGTGCTTTCCGACATCAATCTCTCCATTGCATCCGGCGAGACGATCGGTATCATCGGTGGAACCGGAAGCAGTAAATCTTCTCTTGTCAACCTGATCAGCCGTCTTTACGACGTCAATGAGGGAAGTGTTTCCGTCGGTGGCAGGGATGTCCGTTCCTACGACCTTGATACGCTGCGAAATGAGGTTTCCGTTGTATTGCAGAATAACGTCTTATTCTCCGGTACAATCTATGAGAATCTCCGCTGGGGTGACGAAAATGCGACCGACGAAGAGTGCCGCCATGCCTGTGCTCTCGCCTGTGCCGATGAATTTATCGAGCGGTTTCCGGACGGTTACAACACCTATATCGAACAGGGCGGTTCTAACGTTTCCGGTGGACAGAAACAGAGACTCTGTATCGCACGTGCTTTATTAAAGAAACCAAAGATTTTGATCTTAGATGACAGCACCAGTGCAGTCGATACTGCAACCGATGCAAAGATCCGCCGGGCATTTGCAGAAGAGATCCCGAACACCACAAAGCTGATCATTGCACAGCGTATTTCCTCCGTGGAACACGCAGACCGCATTGTCGTATTGAATAATGGTGTCATCGACGGAGTCGGAACCCACGAAGAGCTGTTAGCAAACAATGCGATCTACCGCGATGTCTACGAATCACAGACCAGCGGCAGTGGAGATTTTGATGAAGGAGGTGCTGCCTAATGCCAGCAGAACAGACAAAAGCCAAACCGATTGGCGGTCCGGGTGGCAGAGGTCCAAAAGGTCCCCGTCCGAAAGTTACGAATCCGGGCAAACTTCTGATGCGCCTGTTGCGCTATATTTTAAAAAACTATGCCGTCTCCTGTACAGTCGTGGTCGTATGTATCTTCATCTCGGTCTTTGCAAATGTGCAGGGAACGCTCTTTATGCAGACTCTGATCGATGATTATATCATTCCTCTGATGCAGCAGGCAGACCCTGATTTTTCCGAGCTTGCCCGCGCGATCACAAGAGTTGGCGGCTTCTACTTAATCGGTGTCATTGCCGCTTACGCACAGACAAGGATCTTAGTCAATGTCTCTCAGGGGACTCTGCGTAATTTAAGAGATGATATGTTTACTCATATGGAAGAACTTCCAATCCGATACTTTGACACACACTCCCATGGCGATATCATGTCGACCTATACCAACGACATTGATACCCTCCGTATGATGATCAGCCAGAGTATCCCTCAGTTTTTAAACAGTACCATCACGATTGTGAGTGTCTTTATCAGTATGTTGACGCTCAACATACCACTTACGCTCGTTACCTTATTCATGATCGGGGTTACGCTCCTTTCGACCAAGAAAGTCGGCTCCTTAAGTGCCAAATACTTTATCGAACAGCAGAAATCGATTGCTGCCGTCAATGGCCACATTGAGGAAATGATGAACGGTCAGAAAGTCGTAAAAGTATTTACCCATGAGGAACAGAGTATCGAGGATTTCAACAAATTAAACGATGAACTCTTCGAAAGCGCCAAAAATGCAAACACCTTCGGTAACATCCTGATGCCGATCAATGCACAGATCGGAAATATCAGCTATGTGCTCTGTGCTGTCGTCGGCGGTGCACTTGCCTTAAACGGCGTCGGCGGTTTCACACTCGGTGGTCTTGCCAGCTTCCTGACATTCAACAAAAGTTTCAGCCAGCCGATCAACCAGTTAAGTATGCAGATCAACAACATCGTTATGGCACTCGCCGGTTCCGAGCGTATCTTCTCTCTCTTAGATGAAGTACCGGAAACAGACGATGGCTATGTTACTTTAGTCCGTGCCAGAAAAGAAAATGGTGTTTTAACCGAAACCAAAGAACGTACCGGCATGTGGGCATGGAAACATACCCATCAGGCAGACGGCAGTGTTGACTATATCGAATTAAAAGGAGATGTTGTCTTTGATGATGTCGACTTCGGCTACGTTCCGGAAAAGATCGTGCTCCACAATGTGAATCTCTATGCGACTCCGGGACAGAAGATCGCCTTTGTCGGAAGTACTGGTGCCGGAAAGACGACGATCACAAACCTGATCAACCGTTTCTATGATATCCAGGACGGAAAGATCCGTTACGACGGCATCAACATCAATAAGATCAAAAAAGATGATCTGCGCCACTCTCTCGGCATCGTATTGCAGGACACACATCTGTTTACCGCAACGGTCATGGAAAACATCCGTTATGGAAAATTAGATGCCACCGATGAGGAAGTCATCGCCGCAGCAAAGCTGGCAAATGCAGATACCTTTATCCACCAGCTCCCGGATGGTTACAACACATTACTGACCGGTGACGGTGCAAACTTAAGTCAGGGACAGCGTCAGCTCCTTGCCATCGCAAGAGCAGCCATCGCAGACCCGCCGGTTCTGATCTTAGACGAAGCGACCAGCTCGATCGATACCAGAACCGAAAAGATCGTACAGGATGGTATGGATAAATTAATGGCAGGCCGCACCACTTTCGTGATCGCCCACCGCCTGTCGACCGTCAAGAACAGCGATTGCATTATCGTATTAGAGCAGGGACGCGTGATCGAACGTGGAAACCACGATCAGCTCATTGCAGAAAAAGGAAAATACTATCAGCTCTATACAGGAAAACTGGCAGAGGTTTAATCCCTCTGCCAGTTCTTTTTTTTCATCCACACATAAAAGATAACATTTAATACAATACCAAAGACGGTTGCCATCGGTGCCGCAAGTCCGATCTTCGTCAAGCTCGCATCCGGCTGGATACTCATATAATACGCTAACGGCAGCCGGACAAGCAGTGTCTGTGTCAGTCCCTGTATCATAACCCAGAGTGTCTTGTCATGTCCGTTAAAATAACCTACCATACTAAACAATACCGCTGTAAGGATCGTTTCCGGTGCAAATCCCCTCAGATAAGCAGATCCGTTCTTTATGACCGCCTGATCCGTTGTAAAAAGTCCTGTCAGAAGTTCTCCTTTTAACATTACCCCTGCAAAGGCCACGCATCCGATCGCAAGTCCGATCCCAATCCCTGTAAACATTGCCTTCTTTGCTCTCTTCTCATCTCCCGCACCCACATTTTGTGAAACAAACGATGCCATCGACTGCATTAAGGCACTCGGGATCAGCATGGCAAAACTTATGATCTTAGAGGCAACCCCGTAACCGGAGGATGCCTCTAAGCCAAGCCGATTGATAAACGCACACAGCGCGAGGAAGGACATCTGGGTCAGAAATTCCTGCACTGCAAGCGGCAGTCCTACCTGTAGTAATCTCCTGCACTGTGTATTCAGCCTGAAATCAGCCCGTGTGATCTGAAATGGCAGTTTCCGTTTTACCAGTAAAAAGATGGCAAAGACTGTGCTGACCGCCTGTGCAAAAACCGTGGCGATCGCTGCACCTGCCGCATCCATGTGAAGTCCTGCAACCAGGATCAGATCTCCAAAAACATTGATGACACAGGCAACCGCAACAAAGATCAGCGGCGATCTGCTGTCTCCAAGTCCACGGAAGATCGCAGCTAACACATTATAGGCAACGATAAAAAAGATACCCGCGCCGCAGATGCGCACATAAACTGCTGTTAAGGCAACCGCCTCGGCTGGTGCCTGCATCAGTACAGAAATTGGTTGTGCCAGTCCCACCATCACAGCAAACAATACGATAGAGATTATAGCAAAGACAACGGTTGCCCCACCGATCAGAGAACCGATGGTCTCCGGCTTCTTTTCTCCGATGTAGCGCGCGATCAGAACCGTGATACCCATAGCAAGCTGTGTCACAACAAAGGTGACCAGATTTAATACCTGGCTTCCGGTCGATACCGCAGAAAGTCCCGATGTGGTTCCAAACCGTCCCACCACAAGCAGATCGACCGCTCCATATGCTGCCTGTAGGATCAACGCTCCTAAAATGGGGATCATAAATGAAATTAGTTTCCTACTGATGCTCCCTCTTGTAAAATCTGATTTTGAATTATTCAAGTCCAATCCTCCTCTCGTGCATTACCTGATAAAGTTTTTCGATCGTATTTATCATGCCATCCGCCTCTTCCTCCGAAATATCATCCAGATACTTCACTAATTCGCCGAAATAATTTTTATCGTATTTCTCAGACAGCTTTTCTCCTGCTTCTGTAACGGAAATGTAAGTGATACGTCCATCCTCACTGGACGGGATCTTCTTAAGATACCCTTTTGCCTCCATCTCTTTTACCGTTCTGGTCACACCGGGTCTCGGCAGATTTAGTGTATCACTGATATCTGATATCTTGACTTTTCCACCCCTGTTCTCTAACTTGTGGATCGTATCAATATAACTGATATAGGATGGTGCCACACCCTCCGGCAGTTCCGGGAGCATGTCGCGGATCCGCTTTGCCAGGTAGCAGGCATCCATCATTCTTTTTATTTTATCTGTTGTCATATTCCCTCCTTTAGTTATCTTAAGTAATTATCATTGGTAATAATATAAAAAAATAAAGAGTTTGTCAAGAAAAAAAAGCCACCGCCTTACGAATTTTCATTCATAAAAGCGGCAGCTTTCAGCCCTTTTTTACTCTTGATCTTACTCGCCCTGCCCTCCACGGTTTCCACCCCGGAGCAGATCTTATCCGCACAGCATAAGATCCAGCCCTCCATATATTTGGGTGGCACCACATTAAGTGGAAACATATGGCATCGTATCATGTCCTGCTCGACTTCGTTTAAGTCCGGCAGATCCCGCATGGCATTTTTCCAGGCAGTATCTGCATGATGAAATCCATGCCATTTATGCGCATCATCCTTCTCATGCCAGTCATATAAGAAATAATCGTGCAGCAAAGCTCCCCGGATCAAAGAATGAATATCCACCGGTGCGCGCATTTTCTGTGCCAGATAGTAGCTCAGATAGGCAACCGATACACTGTGACGGAATACACTCGTTGTCCCATGCTGGATATAGCAATGTGATTCTAAAATCCTTGAAGTCTTGCACACTTCTTCCAGAACCATATAAAATTCCTGTTTTTGTTCCTCTGATAAATGATAAGGCATTGTAATCCTTTCTCTCCCCATACTGCTTTGTTCTTATAATAACTCTTTTAGCAGCTGGTTGACCAGCCCCGGATTTGCTTTTCCTTTCATTTTTTTCATTGTCTGTCCAACTAAAAAGCCGATTGCTTTCTCTTTTCCGTTATGATAATCCTCTACGGACTGCGGATTTTCCTCTAATACCTGCACGACGGCAGTTTTCAATGCACCCTCGTCATTGACGGTTTTCAATCCTTTTTCTTCTATGTAAATATCCGGATCGATGTCCTCTTTGAAGATCTGTTCGAATACCTCTTTTGCCACCGTATTGGTGATGGCTCCCTCATCGGCTAACTCGATCAGTCTTGCAAAATGCTTTGGAGAAAATGAGAGATCATCCGCATCCATCTCACATTCTTTTAGAAGGCGCATGGTCTCGACCATGATCCAGTTCGATACTTTCTTCGGTTTGCCGCACAGTGCGGTGGTCTCCTCGAACAGATCTGCCATCTTTTTATGTCCGGTAATGATCTGTGCATCATACTCCGGCAGACCAAACTCACTCTGATAACGCGCTAATTTCTCGGTGCGGAGCTCCGGCTGTTTTGCTTTTACCTTTGTGATCCATTCATCGGAGATCATGATCGGTACCAGATCCGGCTCCGGGAAATAACGGTAATCCTGTGCATCCTCTTTGGAACGCATTGCATAGGAATATTCCTTATTATCATCCCATCTTCTGGTCTCCTGAATAACTTTTTTGCCCTCTTCGAGTAACTCGATCTGTCGTTTCCGCTCGCCCTCGATCGCTCTTGCGATCGCTTTAAATGAGTTTAAGTTCTTCATCTCGGTACGGGTACCAAACTTTTTAGAACCTGCCTCACGCACAGACAGGTTGACATCGGCACGCATGGAGCCCTCGTTTAATTTGCAGTCAGAAGCTCCCAGATACTGGATGATCATACGCAGTTTTTCCAGATAGGCAATGACCTCTTCTGCAGAACGCATATCCGGCTCCGATACGATCTCGATCAGCGGCACACCAGAACGGTTGTAATCTACGATGGACACGTCTTCCCACTCGTCATGCACCAGTTTTCCGGCATCCTCCTCCATATGGATCTCATGGATGCCGACAGTTTTCTTTCCGGCTGCCGTCTCAATCTCCACACCACCCTCTCTGCAGATTGGCAGATACAGCTGGGAGATCTGGTAGTTCTGTGGATTATCCGGGTAAAAATAGTTTTTACGGTCAAATTTACAATACTGTGTGATCTTACAGTTTGTGGCAAGTCCGACTGCCATTGCATACTCGACCACCTGCTTATTTAAAACAGGAAGAGAACCCGGCATACCGGTACAGACCGGACAGGTATGGGTATTCGGTGCCCCGCCAAACGCCGTCGAGCATCCGCAAAAAATCTTTGTTTTCGTTGCCAGTTCCACATGAACCTCAAGTCCAATGACTGTTTCATATATTTTGCTCATCGATTTTCTCCTCCCTTTCTAGCTTTCTGCAAGCGGACTGTGTTCATAACTTCTCGTCTGTTCAAACGCATATGCCGCGCGGATGATCTTCTTTTCTTCGAAGCAGTTTCCGATGAGCTGCAATCCGATCGGCAGTCCGTTTTTGTCTTTTCCACATGGAAGGGAGATTCCCGGCAAACCTGCCAGATTGACTGAGATCGTGTAAATATCGCCCAGATACATTTTGATCGGGTCGCAGAGCGATTCGCCCAGTTTTGGAGCCGTCGTCGGTGCTGCCGGTCCCAATATCACATCATAGGTTTCAAATGCCTTGTCAAATGCCTGTTTGATCAGTGCTTTCGTCTTTAATGCCTTTAAATAATACGCATCATAATATCCACTGCTTAAGACAAAGGAACCGAGCATGATACGCCGTTTTGCTTCTGCACCAAATCCTTCGGAACGGGATTTTTTATACATGTTGTGAAGTCCTTCGTACTCTTTGGTACGATAACCGTATTTGACACCGTCAAAACGTGCCAGGTTTGAACTTGCCTCCGCACAGGCGATGACATAGTATGCCGGAATGGCATATTCTACCAGACTTAAGTCAAACTCTTCTACAATGGCACCTTTCTTTTCCAGCTCTTTTGCTGCAGCCAATACAGCTTCTTTGACCTCTTCATCCAGTCCCTCTCCCAAATAATCTCTCGGGATACCGATCTTCATGCCAGCCACATCATCCACCAGTGCCTCGGTAAATGCGTAATCGTCTCTTTTTACAGAAGTGGAATCCTTGCTGTCATAAGATGCGATCGTCTCTAAGATCGTGGCACAGTCGGTTACATCCTTTGCCACCGGTCCGATCTGATCCAAAGACGAACCATAGGCGATCAGTCCATAACGGGAAACCGTGCCATAGGTTGGCTTGATGCCCGTTACGCCGCAAAAAGAACTTGGCTGACGAATGGATCCGCCGGTATCGGAGCCAAGTGCATAGCTGCATTCCTCTGCCGCTACGGCTGCGCAGGAACCACCGGAAGATCCGCCCGGTACATGTTCTGTATTCCACGGATTTTTTGTCTCTCCATATGCCGAAGTCTCTGTCGTGCTTCCCATTGCAAATTCATCCATATTGGTTTTTCCAAGAATGACGGCTCCCGCCTTTTCCAGATTTAAGACTGCCTCTGCGGTATAGGTCGGTACAAAATTATATAAGATCTTTGAAGAACAGGTCGTGAGCAGATCCTTTGTGCACATATTGTCCTTGACCGCAACCGGAACTCCGGCAAGCGGTCCTGTTAAGATTCCCGCATTGATCTGTTTCTGCACTTCTTTCGCACGCTCTAACGCGCCCTGTCTGTCTACGGTTACAAAACTATGGACTGCCTTCTCTTTCTTTTCGATCGCATCTAAGGCTGCGGTCACTGCTTCTGTTACCGTTACTTCTTTTGCTTTTATCTTTCTGCCGAGTTCTACGGCAGTTAAACTCATTAAATCCATTGATTTCTCCTCCTAACCGATCGTCTTTGGAACCTTGAAACCACCATCTTTCTGTGCCGGTGCATTTGCAAGTGTTTCTTTACTGCCGTCTCCATTTGTCACAACATCCTCACGGAATACATTATTTACCGGGAATACATGTGACATCGGTTCTACTCCCGTGGTGTCTAACTCATTTAGCTTATCAATATAGTCGAGCATATCACCCATATCCTTTTTCGCACGTTCTTTTTCTTCGTCACTCAATTCCAGTTTGGCTAAGATACCAACGTATTCGATCGTTTCATCGGAAATGATATTTTTCTCTCCCGGTTTCTTTACCGGTGCCGGAACTACGAAAACATCCTCTTCTTCCTCTTCGACGACCGCTACATCCTCAAGTACCATGCCGTAAAAGGCACAGTCACAGATACCGCTGTTATTCCAGTCACCCTGGATCTTTGTTCCTTCATATTTTAAGCCACATTTTTCCATGACTTTGCCGGAATATGGATTTCTGGTGTCGTGTCTGGATTCGATCCTTCTGGCTCCCACCTCTTTTGTGAGGTACGCAATGACTGCCTCAAATGCCTCTGAGGTGATCCCCTGATGCCAGTATGCTTCACTGATACAGTAGCCGATCTCCATGGCACCTATTTTTTCGCGGATCCCTACCACCCCGATGCTGCCAATTGGCTCTCCGATCTCTTTTAATTCGATGCACCATTCATATTTTTCCGGTTTCTTATAGTCATCGATCCATTCCTTTAAAAGGGACTTCGTCTCTTCCACACTCTCATGCGGTGTCCAGGTTAAGTATCTGGTCACTTCTCCGTCCGATGCCCAGTTGCGGTACATCGGTTCTGCATCGTTTAATGTAAACTGTCTTAATATCAGACGTCTGGTTTCTATTTTTTTCGTTCCCTGATGTTTCACGATCATTCTCCTTTTCTATGGCTCTAAACGGCTTAAATCTCGTGGGAATAAGGTTGTTTCCCGCACATTGTCCTCTCCGATCAGTTTCATGGTCAGTCGCTCTAATCCAATTCCAAGTCCTCCATGTGGCGGCATACCATGTTTGAATACGGACAGATACTGTTCCATGCCATCGGACTCCATTCCCCGTTTTTCGATCTTTTCCATCAACATATGGTAGTCGTGGATACGCTGTCCTCCGGTCGTGATCTCAAGTCCCTGATACAGTAAGTCAAAACTTAAGGTGTAAGTCGGATCTGTTGGATCATCCATCGCATAGAACGGACGTTTCCTGGACGGATAATGTGTGACGAATACGAAATCTGCATCACATTCTTCTTTGAAATACTGTCCGATCAGTGCCTCTTCCTCCGGCTCCAGATCATATGGGTTTCGTATCTGACGATGATATTTCTCTGCCACCTTCTGTTTTGCCTCATCAAAACGGACCGTCGGGATCTTATCCACATTTGGCAGTGTCACATTTAAGATTTTTAACTCTTTTTCATAATCTTTTTGTAACAGTGCCACCATGTACTGTAAAAATCCGGTTTCCATTGCCATGATATCTTCAAATCCATCAATGAAGCCCATCTCAAAATCAAGACTGGTGTATTCGTTTAAGTGACGTTTGGTATTGTGTTTCTCTGCACGGAACACCGGTGCGGTCTCAAAGACCCGGTCAAACACGCCCACCATCATCTGTTTATAAAACTGTGGGCTCTGCTGTAGCACCGCCGGTCTGTGGAAATACTCAAGTCGGAACAGGTTTGCCCCGCCCTCTGCACTCTTGGCACCAATCTTTGGTGTGTGGATCTCTGTAAATCCCTGCTGATATAAGAAATCACGGAAGCCTCTGACAACCCCCTCCTGTATGCGGAACTTTGCACGCTCTCTGATGTTGCGCAGTGCGATCGCACGATGGTTTAAATTTGCCTCCAGTGAGGTGTTTAATTTCCATTTGGAGATTGCAAGCGGCATCGGTGCTGCCGGCTGGGAAAGCACCTTAATCGTATCTAACCGGATCTCATATCCGCCCGGTGCTCTCTCCTCTGCGGATACCGTTCCCTCTGCCTCGATCGTTGACGCTTCTTTTAAATCTTTCAGCTCAAACTTTGTCCTGCCCTCTTCAAATACACACTGTAACAGCCCTTCCCGCTTGCGCAATACGATAAATGCGACGTCTCCCATATCACGGATGGTATGAATGGCTCCGTTTACCTTTACGTGCTGTCCCTCGTAGCTGCCTGTCATGATCTGGCTGATCTCGAGTGTCTCTTTTGGTCTGACTCCTGTGATAAATTCCATGATTGTACTCCTTTTCTTATCCTGTCTCATAAGTTTCGTGCGGGGCGAAATAATGAAATATAAAAAACCCCGAAAAAGCAAATTGCTTTTTCGGGGCGAAATTCTTATTCCGCGGTACCACCCGCTTTGGAACATAACCGAAACGATTATCTTCCCTCTCTCATGTGCTTAACGCGCACCAACGTACTGACCTACTCCATGATGCTTCTCATGCTGTTCAACCAGTCTGCTCCAGAGTGTTCCCAATGTCTCCTCTTCCAAACGGCGCTCTCAGTCGGTGACGCCATATTCCTGTCGGTGTCTGAAGGTATGAGTCTCTTTCATCGCTTTAACAAGTTAAGTTGTAACAGTTATATCACATCATTTTTGTATTTGCAAGATATTTTTTTAAACTTCTGAAATTTTTTTGCTTTTGTCCGTCTATTTTACCGTTACTTTACAGGTTGCCTTCTTGCCACTTGAAGTTTTTACCGTGATCGTTGCGGTTCCCTTTTTGATGGCTTTTACTTTTCCTTTTTTCGATACGGTTGCAACTTTCTTATCAGAGCTGCTCCAGGTCAGTTTCTCGTTTGCAGAAGACGGTGTTACCGTTGCTTTTAAGGTAACGGTCTTTCCCTTTGCAAGTGTCACTTTTGTCTTGTTCAGTTTGACTTTCACGGTCTGCTTTGCTGCTTTTACCGTTACCTTACAGGTTGCTTTCTTGCCACCGGAAGTCTTTACCGTGATCGTTGCAGTTCCTTTCTTCAAGCCGGTTACAACACCGTTTTTATCAACGGTTGCAACTTTCTTATTGGAACTCTTCCAGGTGATCTTGTCGGTTGTATTTTGGGTGACGGTTGCCTTTAACTGGGTGTATCCGCCCTTCTTTAAGGTCAGCTTCTTCTTGTTTAATTTGATGCTGGCTGCCTTTTTGTTTTTCTTTACGACTGTGACCTTACAGGTTGCTTTCTTTCCGTTTGCTGCTTTTACCGTGATCGTTGCTTTTCCTGTTTTTAATGCCTTTACTTTTCCGGTCTTGCTGACAGATACCACTTTTTTGTTGGAACTGCTCCAACTCAGTTCATCCGTCATATTTTTCGGGAATACAGTTGCCTGTAATTTTGCAGTTGCACCCTTCTTTAAGCATAAAGACGGGGTTAAGTAAACTTTCTTTGCATGTATTTCTTTTACCGTGTCATCCTCACTTGTCTGCTGTGCAAGAACAACGGTTCCTCCAGCTGATAATGCGGGAATGGTAACAGAAACGGTTCCATCTGCTGCCTCTGTCACTTCTGCATTGCCATACAGATCTTCGTATCCACTTCCGGCTACGGAAAGTCCGCTTATCGTGACAGGCTCATCCTTTAAGTTGATACCTACGTATACATTCTGATCCTGATATGATTTTTTAAATACCAGATACTTATCCGTATCGCCTCCGGCTACCTTAACGCGGTCACCTTTTGCGAGTACTTCGGAATATTCATTTCGGATCGCAAGCAGTTTCTTATAGTGGGAAAGCATTGCATCGCCTGTGTTGATGCTGCCATCTGCAAGCTGTGCCTTGCTCCAGTCAAAGTCATAACGGTTTGTCTGATATGGATAGTTATCTTTTCCATACTGTCCGATCTCCTCGCCGTAATAGATAACGACCTGACCTTTTGCTGTCATCTGTAAGGATGTTGCTGCATAGAACATGCGGTATGCCTGCTCCTCGGTATATCCCTCATCGATGATCTTCTGCATCAATCCGTCTTCGTCGTGGCTGCTTGTAAATGCGCCCAGTGTTGCTGTGTTATCGATCGCAGCATTTCTGTTTTCCATAAAGTTCTCTACGCTGTCGATATTGCCCTTGACAAATGCGAGTGCCTGATCGTTGAAATCGAAATCCAGTAAGGAGTCCATCTCACCGCTCCGCAGTGTTCCGGTATCGCTGCCGTATCCTGCACCGGCATATTCTCCGATCATCTTAAAGTCCGGATCAATTTTGGTCAGTGCATTTTTAAATGCTGCCCATGTCACATCATCCACATGTTTTACAGTATCCACACGATAGTAATCGATATCGTATTTGCTTACCCAGGAAGACTGCCACTCTACTAAAAGATTTCTGACATCCTCATCCTCTGTCATAAAATCAGGAAGTTCGGAAAGCGGTCCCTTCCTGGTATCTCCCTCAATCAGGTTTTCGCCGCTTCGGATCATGTCTTTGCCCTGTAACTGGGAGTTGAAATAATCTTCTGTGTTATATCCTGCATGGTTTAATACCACATCGACCATTACTTTCATGCCTCTTGCATGTGCACCATCCAGTAAGGTCTTAAATTCTTCTTCCGTTCCCAGATGTTTGTTTAAGGCTGTGAAATTACTTGCCCAGTATCCATGATAGCCGTAAGAAAGTGTACCGGCTAAATCGGTGTCCAGACCAGCTTTCATCTCATTTGCAACGATCGGAGTGATCCAGATCGTGTTGACACCTAACTGTGACAGATAATCCAGTTTATCAGTCAGTCCGGCAAAATCTCCGCCATGATAGCTTAATGATCCGGTTGCAGGATCGGTATTGTAATCGCCTGCTCCATACGCATCATTGTTTGCTGTGTTTCCATCATAGAAACGGTCTGTCACTGCAAAATAGATGACTGCCTCATCCCAGTCAAAATCATCTCCTTTGTCACGCGCTTTTACTTCAACAGAAGCGGAACCTGTATAGGTATTTCCATACTGGTCTGTGACTGTGATCGGAAGTGCGTAAGTTCCTGCTGCAGTTCCCTCTTTTACTGCGATCGTGCCTTCCATCAGTTCCGGTTTGATCTTAAACTGTGCCGGTCCGCCGACTGCTGTTAAATCTACGGAAACATCGGCTGCTTTTAAAGTGCTGCCACCGGCTGACTGTCCTGCGGTCACGTTTACTTTTAATACATTGTTGTCCGCATAATCCATGGTGCTCTGTGAAAATGCACCTGCTACGGAAGCATCAAATCTGTAATATTCAAATACGCTGTATTCCTGTCCGTTTACAGTTTCTTTTTCCGTGTTGAAAGAATCTGTTACCGTGGTCTCTTCTGTTTCTGTCTTGATCTGATAGCAATAGTGATGTTTTCCCTCGGTCAGGTCAAGTCCTGTCTTTTCCCATCTCTGTTCTGCGGTATTGTAGGCCATATCATAAGTTTTGTCATCAAATACCACTTTGACAGAGGTGTAATCGCCTGCTTTATTTTCGATGAATTTCTCATCATCACGATAATAAAAGCTTACCTTACCGTCTTTCATTTCATAGCCCATATTGTCCGGGTAATAGGAAACGATCCCCTTGCCCTCTTCAAACAGAACTTTTGTGATGCGCTGTCCCGGTGTAATGGTAACCATATAATCACCGCCGTCCTTGCTCTCCCAGGCATTCTCTGCGGTGCTGTGGCGCATACAGAACGAAATGTTTTCCTTACTTGCTGCCACACGGACTGCTGCAATCTTGCTTCCGTTGCAATCCTCAAAAGTGTAGGTATCATCATATCCGTTATCCCAGGTATAGATGTTCCAGCCATCGTAATCGTTGTTTGCTCTTTTGTACTCTACCAACACATAATGTTTCTGATTGAGTTCCGCTACATTCGGAACCTCGGTGTAAGCTTTGGTATCTCCATGGATGATGTAGATATTAACATCTTTTTCCTTCTGTGTGTTCTTGTAATTTACCGTTGCAGCCTGCCAGCTCCAGTCGGCCGGATTACGTGCAATGATGCTGATCTCTGATAAACTTGTGGTCCAGGTTGCTTTTAACCAGGTATAACCATCGATTTCTTCCACATCCGTGAAATTATGTAAGGTTCCGTCCACATTTTTTCCATACAGCCACAGTGCTGCGGAATCTGCTGTCACGCGGTCCGGGTTGTCTGCGTAATAATAAATGTGATACTGATACTGCTCTGCAACCACGCTTACAGTCACTTTGCTGGTATAATTCTGATAAGCTGCTGTTACCTCAAAAGAAGCTGCTGTCACGGCATCGCTTAAGGTAAGTTCATTTCCGCTTAAAGTCACGCCTTCCACTGCACTGCTTAAGCTGTAGGAAACAGCTACGTCAGAAACGGTTCCATCCGCTGCATATAATTTTAATGTTTCCGGAAGGGCTGCCTTCTCTCCGATCACTGCCTCGATGCCATCCTCGCCAAGTCCTGGAATGGTAGCAACGCTATTTCCATTACTGAATTTTGTGTTTGCCGGATCGGTCACCCAGTTCTCGCCGTATTTGAATTTGTATTCGTATGTACCAGGTGCCTTGTCTGAGATCGTGATGGAATAAACGCCATCGTTATCCTCATCTTTCATCTCCGCTCCGGTATCCCAATCTGTCAGATTGCCCATCAGATACAGTTTTGATGTCCCAAGCTTGTCGGCAGAAATCTCATAGTTTAAAGTAACAGATCCATCTACATTTAAAACCGGGCTCTTTACGGAAGATAACGTTGCCGGGTCTACCGGTGCGGTTGCCGTCTCACCTGCAACCCATCCTGATGGTGCGGTGGAGCTTACCTTTACTGTTTTTGTTGTCCAATCTTCGGTAATCCAGACTTCCATGGTATCATCTGTAATCTCTACCTTGAAATTCTCTGTCTGTTTTCCGGTTCCCCATGCGCCACTGTTAAATAATCCGTTGATATCCAGCGTGTCGCTTTTTACAACCTTAAAGCTGTACCAACCGGTATTTTTGCTGTTGGCATTTACAACACCACCAAATGCTGTACTCTTGCAGTACTCATAGTTTGCGATCGCATCCCAGCTATCGCCTGCTCCGAATTTGGCATATACTTTATCCCAGTTATTTTCATTTTTAAAATGAATGGTTACATTTGTGGAATTTGCCGCAGCTTTATTTTCCGCCTCTTCGCTGGCTTCCTCCTCTTCCACTGCTGCAGTTTCTGTCTCCGTTGTTTCAGTATCCTGAAGTCCTGCTTCTTCTGTTTCCGTCTCTGCCTCGATGACTGCTTCGTTTGTTTCCGCAGCATAAACCATGTCTACGGGCAGCTGTGGTAACGTTACCATCATTCCTAAAATTAAAAGCCAGCTGATTGTTTTCTTCGCTGCCTTTTTCAAAATCCGCTGATTTCTCATCGCCAATTCCCCCATATTTTTTTCATTCCACACTACATCTTTTGCCGATATCCCCTATCCTGTTTCTGTCATACCTTTCCCCCTCCTATTATTTTCGTGTTTTTTCGTACCTTTTTTATCATATAGTTCTTTGTGCATTCAGACAAGTTTTTTTGCACTTTCTTTTTCATTTTCGTCTTATTGAACAATTTTGGGTAATTAAATTTAGGTAGTATTGGGGTATTGACTTTTACGAAATTTTGCGAAAAGAATTTGTTCTGGCTCTTTTTCGAAAGAATCCCATACGCTTGAATGTCTGCCGACAGCACACAACAAATGAGAACTTTCCAAAAGTCCTCTAATCGTTGTATGCTATCCGGCAGACATTCGTGCGCTGCTATTCTTCATTAAATCAACACAATCAATTCTATTTTTCATAACGTTTTCTCAAAAATTACAGATTTTTGTAATTAATGGTAAGATTGGCTTTTATTTTTCTTTATGATACAGGAATGCCTCATATGGCTGCAACATTCCATCTTCATGTTCGGTTTCATTTGTGAGCAAAAGGGTGGCATTTTCCCAGCCCTGTGGCATGGTAAATGCAGTCTTCTCTCCATAGAAATTGCAGACCACGAGCAGCTGCTCTGTCTCATTTTCTCTCACATAAGCAAATACCTGTGGGTCCTCTTTGCAGAGAAGCTTAAAGGTTCCATCCACAAATACCGGATATTTTTTTCGGAATGCGATCAGCTTCTGGTAATGATAAAATACGGAATCCGGATTTTTCAGCTCTTCTTTGGCATTTAACCAGTGGTAATTTTCATTGACCTTTAACCACGGCTCTGCATCGGAAAATCCTGCATTTTCACTGTCATCCCACTGCATCGGTGTTCTGGCATTATCACGGCTCTTTGCATGCAGTGAATGCAATACCTCTTCTTTTGTATAGCCTTTCTCCAGACGCTCGTGATACATATTGACGGATTCGATGTCCCTGTAATCTTCCAATCCAAATTTTGCATTTGTCATGCCGAGTTCTTCGCCCTGATAAATGTATGGTGTTCCCTGCATTCCATGAAGCAGTGTCGCCAGCATCTTCGCTGATTTCGTCCGGTACTCGCCATCCTCGCCCCAGCGGGAAACGATACGCGGCAGGTCATGGTTGTTCCAGAACAGACTGTTCCAGCCGCAGCCGTGTAATGCCTTCTGCCAGCGTTCCAGCACATCTTTTAATTTCATGAAATCAAGTGGATAGAGATCCCACTTTTCTTTTCCCGGCTGCTGATCTAACATGACATGTTCAAATTGGAAGATCATCGAAAATTCACTGTGATCCGGATTGCTGTACAGTTTGGCATTGTCCGTATTTGCGCCCCAGGTCTCGCCCACCGTGATCACATTTCCCTTCTGGAATGTATTGGCACTCATCTCACGGATATATTCGTGCAGATGCGGTCCATTTGCTGTGATCTTCTGATCCGGCTCTTTTGCGATCTGGTCAATGACATCCAGGCGGAATCCTCCGATGCCTTTTTCCATCCACCAGTTGATCATCTCATAGATTTTTTCACGCAGTTTCGGGTTGTCCCAGTTTAAGTCCGGCTGTTTTACCGCGAACTGATGGAAATAATATTGTCCTAACGAATCCACCCATTCCCATGCAGAACCTCCGAAACATGCCTTCATATCATTTGGCGGCGTTCCCTCTTTGCCATCTCTCCAGACATAAAAATCATGGTACGGATTGTCCTTGCTCTTTTTCGCCTCGATAAACCACGGATGCTCATCCGAAGAATGATTGAGCACCAGATCCAGGATAATGGAAATGTGATGTTTCTCTGCCTCTTTGATCAGACGCTCCATGTCCTGCATGTTGCCAAAAAGCGGATCGATATCCTGATAATCGGAAATATCGTATCCATTGTCGCACTGCGGCGATCTGCACACCGGGGAAAGCCAGATTGCATCAATGCCAAGCTCCTCCAGATAATCGAGTTTTTCTATAATACCGCCCAGATCTCCGATCCCATCGCCATTGCTGTCTTTAAAGCTGCGCGGATAGATCTGGTATATCACTGCTTTTTTCCACCAGTCTTTTTCCCTCATACTGTCCTTCCTTTCGTTTTTCGCTTTTTTTCGTGTTTCTTTTCCCCTATCTTAATCGGCTTTGCGCTATCTGTCAATCTCTCCCTGCTCTTTCAGATAGGAAAGAAACGCTTCGCATCCGGTCACAACATCACGGTAGGTCTCATCAAAGCGGTTTGAATACCACGGATCCACAACTGAACGATCCTCCCCTGCATAGGTTAAGAGCATCCGCATTTTACCACCCTGCTTGTGGTGAGTCATACGTTCCATATTACGCATGTTCATCGTATCCATGCCGATGAGATAATCATACTCGTCATAATCGGATGATTTTAATTGTACTGCTCTTTTTCCATCACAGCGGATGCCGTGCCGTGCCAGCTCCTCCCTTGCCGGAGGATAAACCGGATTGCCGATGCCGTTATAGATTTCTTCCGTGCTGGTGGCAGCGGAAGCGATGTAGAACTGGTCTGCGATACCACGCTTTTTTACCATGTCTTTTAAAATAAATTCTGCCATGGGGGAACGGCAAATGTTGCCGTGGCAAATGAATAGTATTTTTATCATTGTTGCATAACCTCGCATTTCTTAGTTTTTCTTGGTTTTTCGGGCT